>R03__coassemble_390_pt1 | contig 26116 bp, 19 predicted proteins | sample R03__metabat2_high_PE_038 | metagenome-assembled genome bin R03 | reverse complement strand
ATTATTTTCTCGCCATAGGCGAATTTTATCTCAAAGGATTTGAGAATTTTCTTTTGATGAATAAAAGTAATGCATTTGGCATTACCAGAAGCAGGCAATGGATGGCTGATGGAAAACTGGTTTTACAGCAGACATACATTGACTGATTCTGAATACGAAGTATTTTTATTCATCAAAAATTTTCTTTTCTGTTTTAAACACTAAGCTGCTTACACATGTTTTTACTGGTGACCCAAAGTTATTGGAACAATTTCGTGATTCATCAGTTTTCTGTGATTTTAAATCGGTGCAAATATATGGTTTTTATTGATAACTAAGTCTTACTTTCCTATGCAGAAGTGTTGGAAGATGTTGTGGAGGGTGTCGTCGGAGGTGATGTCGCCGGTGATTTCGGCGAGGTGGTGGATGCAGTCGCGGATGTTTAAAGCGATTAAATCGCTTGTCGAACCATTGACACGCTGGATGGCTTCGAGGGCTTGGCGGAGGGCTTCGACGTGGCGGAGGTTGGTGACGACGATGTCTGAGTCGGTTTGGCAGAGACTGCTGGCGATGTCGGTGAGTTCTGCCTTCAGTGCATCGAGTCCCAGTCCGTTGATGGCCTGGAACTGAGGAGTTTTGTTCTCGATGCGGATGACATGCTGGGAGTCGGAGATGTCGATGGCAGGGTAGTCGACCCCTGGTTCCTTCATCAGGATGATGATCTGTGCATCGCGCAGTTTTTGCAGGGTTCGTTCAATGCCCATCGACTCAATGGTGTCGTCGGTCTGACGGATGCCGGCAGTGTCGATGAAACGGAACGTGTAGCCATCGATGGAGACGAGTTCCTCGATGGTGTCGCGCGTAGTACCTTTTATATCAGACACCAGTGCCCGTTCTTCGCCCAGCAGTTGGTTGAGCAGGGTGCTCTTGCCCACGTTCGTCTCACCTGCGATGACCACAGGTATGCCATTCTTTATGGCATTTCCGGCACGGAACGAACCGAGAAGGCGTGAGATGACAGTTTCGACTTCTTGCGTAAGCGACAAGAGTTGCTGTCGGTCGGCAAATTCCACGTCCTCTTCGCTGAAGTCGATTTCGAGTTCGAGTAGGGAGGTGATGTGCAGCAGGCGTTCACGAAGGCTGCGGAGTTCGTTGCTGAATCCACCCCGCATCTGACTTATGGCCAGCCGGTGGGTGGCAGCATTGGACGACGAAATGAGGTCGGCCACTGCCTCGGCCTGTGAGAGGTCCATCTTGCCGGCAAGGAAGGCCAGCTTGGTGAATTCGCCAGGTTGGGCAAGGGTGCAGCCTTGGCTGCAGAGGAGAGAGACGATGCTCTGAATGATAAAGGCTGAGCCATGGCACATAATCTCCACAGAGTCCTCGCCTGTGTAGGAATGTGGAGCACGGTAGATGTTGACCACGACATCGTCGATGGCTTGGTGGGAGGAATCGTTGATTGTGCCGTAGTGGCAGGTGTAGCCCTCGGCCTGGGTGATGTCCTTGGAGAATACCGAAGACACCACGCCAACGGCATCAGGACCGGAGACCCTGACCATCCCAATCGCCCCTCCTGCCGGAGTGGCAGGGGCAACTATGCAGTTACCATTTACCATTTAGCCATTTACTATTTATTTGGCTGTTTGGGTATTTAGCCATTCGTGCATTGCGGATGCGGCACGGCGGCCGTCGCCCATGGCCAGGATGACCGTGGCACCACCGCGGACGATGTCTCCTCCGGCAAAAATGGTCGGAATATTACTCTGCATATGGTCGTTTACGGCGATGGTGTTCTTGCGACCAAGGGCGAGTCCTTCGACCGACTTAGGTACGATAGGGTTAGGACTTACTCCGACAGCCACGATGGCCATGTCGATGTCGCGCGTGATGATGGCACCCTCGATAGGCACCGGACTGCGGCGTCCACTCTCGTCAGGTTCACCGAGTTCCATCTGCTGCAGGCGTACCTGGCAGACCTTGCCATTCTCGTCGGCGATGTATTCGATAGGGTTGTGCAGGGTAAGGAATTCGATGCCCTCCTCCTTGGCATGTTTCACTTCCTCGATACGGGCCGGCATTTCGGCCTCGGAGCGACGGTAGGCAATGAATACGTTTTCAGCTCCAAGACGTTTGGCAGTGCGGCACGAGTCCATGGCAGTGTTGCCACCACCTACGACCATGACGTTGCGGGCCGACATGATAGGAGTGTCGCTCTCGGGGTTGGAAGCGTCCATGAGATTGATACGTGTGAGGTATTCGTTTGACGACATCACACCATTGCTGTTCTCGCCAGGTATGTTCATGAAGTTTGGCAGTCCCGCACCAGTGGCCACGAAGATGCCCTTGAAGTCATCTTCCTCAAGCTCACGGATGCTGATGGTCTTGCCTACGACGCAGTCGGTGACGAAGGTGACTCCCAAGCGGCGCAGACCATCGATCTCGATGTCCACGATGCGGTTAGGCAGACGGAACTCAGGGATGCCGTATTTCAGCACACCGCCGATTTCGTGCAAAGCCTCGAACACAGTGACCTGGTAGCCCAGTTTGGCCATGTCGCCGGCAAAGGACAGTCCCGCAGGACCGGAACCGACAACGGCGACTTTTGAAAGGGGAGTTGAAGGGGAGTTCAAAGGGAGTTCAAGGGGAGTTGAAGGGACGTTTGATTGTTCCTGGCAACTATTAGAGTAGTCGGCGGCGAAGCGCTCGAGGTAGCCGATGGCTACGGGTTCCTTGCCCATCTTGAGGTGGATGCAACGGCTTTCGCACTGCTTCTCCTGAGGACATACACGTCCACATACGGCAGGAAGTAGGGATGTACGCTTGATGACCTTGGCAGCCTCGAGGAATTCACCTTGTTCTATCTGCTTGATGAATCCAGGGATATCGATATTTACAGGACAACCCTCGACACAGGTAGGTTTCTTGCACGACAGACAACGCTGTGCCTCGCGCATGGCCATGGCTGGGGTGAGACCGATGTTGACCTCTTCGGTACGGGTAGTGGCACGATAGGCAGGAGCCAGTTCGGGCATCCGTACGCGAGGAATGGCTACGCGTTGCTTGGCGGTTAGCTGTTGGCTGTTGGACTGCCCAGGCTGTTGGCTTTCTTCGGCTTTGAAGGCCGTCATGCGTTTGAACATGCCGTCCCAGTCCACCTGGTGGCCGTCGAATTCGGGACCATCGACGCAGACGAATTTAGTCTTGCCGCCCACGGTGACACGGCAGGCACCGCACATGCCAGTGCCATCGACCATGATGGTGTTGAGCGACACGTCGGTAGGGATGTCGTATTTCTTGGTGAGCAGGCAACAGAACTTCATCATGATGCCAGGACCGATGGCAAAGCACTTGTCCACCTTCTCGCGCAGGATGACTTTCTCGATGCCCACGGTGACGACGCCTTTGTCGCCATAGCTGCCGTCGTCGGTCATGATGATGACATCGTCGGAGAATTGGTGCACCTCGTCCTCGAGAATGATGAGTTCCTTGGTACGGCCTGCCAGTACACTGACTACACGGTTGCCAGCCTGTTTCAGGGCCTTGATGATAGGCAGCATAGGAGCAATGCCCACACCGCCACCGGCACAGACAACGGTGCCGAACTTCTCTATATGAGTGGCCTGACCAAGCGGACCCACTACGTCGGTGATGAAGTCGCCTTCGGAGAGGGCACAGAGTTTGGTGGTGGACTGTCCTATGGTCTGTACCACCAGGGTGATGGTGCCGGTCTTGAGATTGGAATCGGCAATGGTGAGAGGTATGCGTTCGCCTTTCTCGCCAGTGCGTACGATGACGAAATGGCCTGCGCGGCGTGACCGGGCAATGAGCGGAGCTTCGACCTCAAACCGGAATACCTTCTCGGAGAGTTGCTGCTTTTTTATTATTTTGTTCATACTAATTTATCATTTCGCAGTGCATGTATGGCTGCAGGGCTTTTGGGATGCGGATGCCTTCGGCGCACTGGTTGTTTTCGAGCAGGGTAGCCACGATGCGAGGCAGGGCCAGAGCCGAACCGTTGAGAGTGTGGCAGAGGGTGGTCTTCTTGTCGTTCTCGCGGCGATAGCGGCACTTGAGGCGGTTGGCCTGGTAGGTGTCGAAATTGCTTACGCTGGAAACCTCAAGCCAACGGCCCTGGGCTTCGCTGTAGACCTCGAAGTCGTAGCAGATGGCAGAGGTGAAACTCTGGTCGCCGCCACACAGACGCAGGATGCGGTAAGGGAGTTCGAGTTTGCGGAGCAGACCCTCCACGTGGTCGAGCATCTCGCGGTGACTTTCCTTCGAATGTTCTGGGGTATCTATGCGCACAATCTCTATTTTTGAGAATTCGTGCAGACGGTTGAGCCCACGTACGTCCTTGCCGTAACTGCCCGCTTCGCGGCGGAAACACTGGGTGTAGGCACAGTTCTTCAGAGGCAGGTCCTTTTCGTCGAGGATGACATCGCGGTAGATGTTGGTTACAGGTACCTCGGCAGTAGGGATGAGGTAGAGGTCGTCGACCTCGCAGTGGTACATCTGGCCTTCCTTGTCAGGAAGCTGACCGGTGCCATAGCCCGAAGCGGCATTGACAACGGTAGGAGGCATGATTTCGGTATAGCCAGCAGCACGAGCCTCGTCGAGGAAGAAGTTGATGAGGGCACGCTGGAGTTGGGCTCCCTTGCCTATATATACAGGGAATCCAGCACCAGAGATTTTCACTCCCAGGTCGAAGTCGATGAGGTTGTATTTTGCAGCCAGTTCCCAGTGAGGAAGCTTGGCCTCGGCATTCTCGGGCACTGTGGTCCAGTTGCCCACGGTGTCACCCTCATGGCATTCACGCAGGGAAGATTTGACTACTACGTTGTCCTCGGCACAACGACCCTCGGGAACCTCGTCGTAAGGGATGTTAGGGATGGTGCAGAGATGGGCAGTGAGCTGCTGCTCGGCCGAGCGCATGGTCTCCTGCAGTTGGGCAGAGAGTTCCTTGAGTTTGGCAACCTCAGCCTTTGCGGCATCGGCCTCCTCGCGACGGCCCTGTTTCATCAAGGCACCAATCTCGGCGGCATATTTCTTGCTTTCAGCCAGGTTGGCATCAAGACGAGTCTGTGCATCACGGCGTGTGCGGTCTATTTCAATGGCTTTTTCTACGGCAGCCTTAGCCTCTGGAAAATGTTTCTTTTCCAGTCCACGGATGACCTTTTCGGTCTCTTCGGTGAGTTGTTTGAGTGTTAACATAGTTTTATTTACTATTTGACAATTTACTATTCTTATTTACTATTTGGCAATTTACTATTCTTATTTACTATTTGACAATTTACTATTCTTATTTACTATTTAACAATTTACTATTTACGATTTATTTATTATTTGGCAATTTACTATTTACAATTTATTTATTATTTGGCAATTTACTATTTGGCAATTTACTATTTACTTTCTGTTTTATTTGACTATTTAACAATTTATAATTATCAGTTATCAATGATTACTAATTAACGTTTATCAGTGTACAAAGCAAATTCAAACTGCAAAGATACAAAAAAATTTGGTATTGCGCAAATTTTTTTGTAATTTTGCAAAGCAAAATATTGATGGATATGGAAAATAGGTTACGGGTTGCGGGTTACGGGTTACTGCTGGCTTTCTGCGTTTTCAGCGTGGTGCAAAGCGCCTATGCCCAGACCGAGATTTACCGTCAGGGGTTTTCGTCGCAGGCGGAATTTAACACCATGACGGTCGTGGATGTCAATCAGGACGGCATTACGTGGGTGTGGGACAGCAATCAGAACGGAGCCAAGATATCGTATAACAACGACTCACAGCAAGACGACTGGCTGATAACCCCGGCACTGAATCTGGAAAAGGGGCACAAATATCATTTCTCGTTTGCCGTGACAGGAGGCGGATTCTGGGCAAAGGAGAGTTACAGTGCCAGCGTCGGCACGGCTGCAACAGCCGAAGGAATGACCACGGAACTCATAGCACGTACCACCATGGAGGACAAGGAGTCGAAGGCTGTGAAATCGGCCGAGTTCTATGCCACGGAGAGCGGTACGTATTATTTCGGCATACACTGTACGAGCGACATGGGACAGAGCACGTTTCGCGTGGATGACATCGTGGTGGAACAACTGGCAGGAACCACTCCGGCGGCACCTCAGCTCAGTGTGGTGGTGCAAGGCCAGGGCGGACTGTCAGCCCAACTCACAGCCGTGGCACCGACCAAGACCATTGACGGAGAGGAACTGACGAGTCTTACCAAACTGACATTCTACAGGGATGGTGTGGTGCTGAAGACAGTGGAAGATCCTGTGCCGGGAGAATCGTATAAATGTCCCGACGCACTGCCATATGCAAGGATGAACGAATATAAGTGCGTGGCAACCAATGCAGCAGGTGACGGTGATGCGGCAATAGTGAACCAGTGGGTTGGGACCGACACACCGGGGGCGATAAGTAACCTGAGATACACAGAAGACCTGGAGAAGCCGGGACTGCTCATACTGTCGTGGGATGTGCCGAAGGAAGGAGAACACGGAGGGTATTTCGACGACGGAACGGTGAAGTACTGGATAAGTGCCGGAGAAGAAGCAGACTCGTGTGTGGGAGACCAACCGACATGCAGCTATGACCTCAAGGCACTGACATCGCAGAAGTCGTGCACCTTCGGAGTGTGGGCATCGAATTCGGCAGGGTCGAACCGCAGTATGTGGAAACTGATTACCTGCGTAGGCGGACCGAGTGTGGTGGCACCGTTGACGGAGTCGTTTTCGAAGGTGATAGGTCCGTGGACCACTGAGATAACCCGCGGAGGACTGGGTGATGCACACTGGTATAACCAGACCACACCGGAATTCGGCGGTTCGCAGGACGGCGACGGATATTGCAATGCCTTTGCAGCCGATTTTGAGAACAGGGCATGCAGGCTGAAGAGTCCGAAGATAGACATCAGTCAACTGGTAAGTCCGAAACTCTCGTTCTTCACCTATATGGCCGGAGCGAAAGACACGCTGAGGGTACAGGTGAACCCGGAATTCACAGGATGGGAAACACTCAGGACTATCATAGTGGACCAGGGTACGGGGTGGACCAGAGTGGAGGTGGACCTCTCGGACTATCAGGACTATGCCTTCGTACAGGTGGGGTTCGAGGCATCGAACGTGACTGTGATGAAGTCGTGTGTGGGCGTGGACCAGGTGAGTGTGAGGAGTGATCTGCAGAAGGATATGGAAGCAGTGAGCATCACGGTGCCAGAGAAGGTGAAAGTGGACGAGAAGGTACAGTTCTGTGTGGTGGTAAGAAACAACGGCAGTCTGAAGGTGGAGAAACAACAGTGCAGGGTGGAACTGCTGAAGGGAGGCAACGTGGTGGACTCGTCGTGGAACTTCGAAGTGGAACCCGGAATGATGCAGACCATAGTGCTTATGGATACACCGACCTTCAGCGACGGCAGAACTGTGGTATATACGGCCAGGGTGGTGCTTTTCGGTGATCAGTACGAAGTCAATGACGAGTGTGGCAGGACTTCGGTAAACGTGCTTCAGCCACAGTATCCGAAGCCGCAGAACCTGACTGCAACACCGACTGACAGCAATGTATATCTCACCTGGGATTTCGATGCTACGGCAGGAGTGTTTGCCGAAGCCGAGACCGAAGGATTTGAGGACTACACCACCTTCGACATAGGAGCCCTGGGCAGTTGGGCACAGTATGACGGCGACGGGGCACTGACAGTGAAGATGGCAATGATAGTAGGCGACGATGTGGTGGTGCTGGAATACGACAACGCCGGTGCTGCAATGGCATTTCAGGTGTTCGACCCCGAAGAGGCAGGAATACCATACAGTTCGTGGGACAGCCACGGAGGCAGCAAGTATATTGCAGCATTCCGTAACTCCACAGACAAGACCACGGGCATAATTCCCAAGAATGACGACTGGATCATATCGCCACTGCTATGCGGCAACCAGCAGACCATATCGTTCTTTGCCAAGGCAACGACCAAGGATTGCATACCAGAGATGCTGGAGGTGTGGTACACCGAAAGCGTGTATCTGCGCAGCGAGGAAGACATGCAGACGTTTAAGAAGATAGACACCTTCGAGGTGGACAATGTGAGCGGATGGAAGGAATTCCTGTTTGATGTGCCTACGGGTGCAGCGCATTTTGCCATAAGGTATTGTTCGCAAGGCAAGTATGCAGTGCTGGTGGATGATATTTCGTATGTGTCGTACAATGCCGAGCAGCCAACGGTGGAATTCAACTGCTACAACATATACCGCGACGACGAACTGATTGGGTTCACCACCCAGCCATTCTTTATCGACGACGAGGCGGATGTGGAGGAGTATCATAAATATAATGTGACAGCCACCTTCGAACTCAACGGAGTGCTGGCAGAGAGTGTGTACTCGAACGATGCGTCAATCGCTAGCGCGATAGAGGCTGCTGAGCAGCAAGGAGCAGGGAGTAGGGAGCAAGGAGCAGGTAGCAGGGAGCAGGTAGCAGGTGAGGTCTATGACCTTGCCGGCCGCAAGGTCCAATTAGGCCCATTAGGCCAATTAGACCAATTAGCCCCATTGGCCCCATTGGCCCCATCCGGCCTATATATTCTCAACGGCAAAAAAATCTTTGTAAAATGAAAAAAAATTTTTCTTTGAAAAAAACTATTGGCTATTGGCTATTGGCTATTGGCTTTTTCTCCCTCCCTGTGTGGGGAGGGTTGGGGAGAGGCCTCCTCTTTGCCCAGACTCAGACCGAGAGTTTCGAAGGTTGGGACGGAAGTAAGGAAGACTGGTTGCCTGCGGGCTGGACAGAGAAGCATTCGAACCAGACCTGGCATGTGATAAATCCTGACAATAGTACGAGTCTGCCAAATGCCTACGATGGGAAATACTATGTGGCAGTGGGCTATGACAAACAGAACAAGGCTCAGGACGAGTGGCTGTTTTCACCGGTATATGAACTCAGCTTCTATGGCGGCACACTGCAATATCAGCCAGCATATTCGCCGTTCTGGCTCTACAAGGTTAAGAGTTCGAGCAGCATAGAATACGAGGAAAAGGACGGTAAGCGAGTGGTCGCCGCAGACCTTGAGACATGGGTGAGAACCATTGCTGCTGACGGTACTCCGGGAAAATGGAAAAAGCTCCGTGACCTCAGCAGCCAATGGCTTCTGCAAGACAATGAGACGCTGTTCAGTGCGTTTTTCAGTACCGAATTTCACAGCGAGAGCAGCATATTCCTCACTGACGAGGAATACCAAGGGGCAAATGTGCAGATAGGTTTCAGATATGTGGGTGCGCAGGGCAATATCATAGGACTGGACAAGGTGCAGATGAGTTATGCCACTCCTACGCAGATAGTCCCGACCAACTACGATACACCGACCTCGGGTGAGGAAGAAGAGGAGGAAAAGGAAGAAGAGGAAGAAGAAGAGGACACGACCAAGGTGGAGTATACCGACAAAACACTCACTTATCATGCTCCGGGAACCGATGTGAAATCGACGATAGACTATGGATATGGCATTGCTGAGGTGAAGTCGATGTACGACAACTCCGTGCTCAATACCTTCAAGGGCAACAGGATAGTCACGATGAAAGGTATCATAGGTCCTGGCTGTGACAGCGTGAAGGTGATGATACGTCCGTCGCTCTATGGCGACCCAGTGTGGGAAGCAGATGTTACGGAGCAGTACAAGACGAACTATCGTGAGGGCTATGGAGCAGACATTGAAGTGGCAGTTGACAGTCTGGAAATCACAGGTGACACCGACGAAGAACTATGGGTGTGCTACAAGATGTATATGCCAGACTATGAGTCATTTCCCGATAAGGACAAGGACGGCTATCCGGACTATCCGATGACGCTGTATTACCTGAGTCCTGGATATATGCCGCTCACGCTGGTGGTGCAGTATGATGAACTGGCAAGCGAGGTGTATGACTACAGTGACGAAGGACCGCTCTATTGTGTGATGGAAACCGTAGGTGAGGGTGGGGTGACACCGCTTGATATGTCGGTGGACTATATCCGCATGTGCCGCATGACCCAGAACGAAGACATGACTGTGCAGACCGAGGTGACGAACCACGGAGCAGAACCGATAGAGAAAGCCGTGATAACCTACCGTGTGGACAGCAAGGACTATGAGAATACTATCACGTTCACTCCAGCACTCAAACGTATGGAAAGCAGATTTGTGGAAGGAATGATTTGTCCTACAAAACTCGGCAGGAGAACGGTCACGGCCAAGGTGGTGAAGGTGAACGGCAAGGACGACATGTACAGCGGCAACAACAGCGTGGATGGTACGGTGTTTGTGCTGAAGGAACCATATCCGCGACGGTTGCTCGTGGAACAGGCCGTGGGAAGCACACTGCCACCTGCTGCAAGAGCATATGCAGGAAATGCTGCATTGATGAAGGAGTATCCAGAGAATATCGTGTCGGTTGATGTCCATATGGATGATGAATTCTATGACGAGAGTTATTGGTGGGTGCCATACTACTACACCACCACCTATCCGGTGTCGATAGTAAACAGGTATGACGTATGGGACCCGATATATGGTTCGAATGCCTTCGGTGAGGGTAATGACCTGGCCATACTGGACGAAGTGAAATTCCTCGTCGACCACAAGTCGGAGGCAGAGGTGAAGATACTCTCTGCAACCCGCAAAGGAGACAGTGACGATGTTGATGTGGAAGTTCAGACTACCTTCTGTATGGGTAAGACCAGTGCCAAGTATGCCTTGACGTTTATTGTGGAAGAAGACAGTCTGGCAGGAAAGCAGAGCAATGCCTACTCAAAGGATGCAGGCAACTATGAGAGCAAGGACCAGTTGCCGGTGTCGTTGCAGTATCTGTGGGATTTGCCGAAGGAGTACGACACATATTACAGTGTGGCCCGTTATGTGGAAGGCAGCAACGGACTCAGCCAAGGTGAACTCCCAACCACCATCAAGGCCGGTACACCTTATATATATACCCACACCATCACACTGCCAGAGACCGTGAAGAACAAGGACAACGTATATATCATAGTTGGTGTGATGGACGTGGACGAAACCAACGAAGTGGTGAACTGTGACAGAGTGAGGGTTTCAATCGCGGATGCGATAGAGGCTGCTGAGCAGCAGGGAGCAGGGAGAAGGGAGCAGGGAGCAGGTAGCAGGGAGCAGGGAGCAGGTGAGGCCTATGACCTTGCTGGCCGCAAGGTCCAATTAGGCCCATTGGCCCCATTAGCCCCATCCGGCCTATATATCACCAACGGCAAGAAGGTGTTTGTGAGATAACCATTTGACCGTCTAACCAAAACAAAAATAGCAGGCTCGGCCTGCTATTTTGTGTTGTTATACTGCTTGATGATGCTATAGGCACCATAAATGCCAAACTGTCCGGCCAGGCTCAAGTCCGCCAGGCCAGTCTTGATTTCGTCTTTGAATATATGCAGCAAGCCTCTGTTGTAGTAGGCTTCGCCGAAATCGGGTTGGGTTTCAATTGCTATGGTGAAGCAAGTCATTGCTGCATCGGGGTTTGCTGCCATGGCAGCCTTGCAACCATCGTTGTAGTACTTTACAGCGGCAGGATCCATCTCACCATCATAGAGTATTTCCTCAAGCAGTTTTGCTTCCACTTTCTTGTTCTGGATTCGGCCTCGTATGCCACTTGCAAATGCGTCGGGCTCCAGCATGCTTTCATGAATGCTGTCGGTGACATCTTCATCGGCCACAAGCTGCTGGTAGTCATCGAGATTTATTTCGTCGCGGTGACGCATGGTGCGATTGGCAGAAGACGATGTAGGTGTGCTGTATCCGTATCGGTGAGCCACTTCTTCTTTCAGGAGATGTTCCTCGTCCTTCATCGCACCACGATAGTCTCCGGCCTTCTTGCGAGCTTCGGCTCGCAGGTGGTAGCCCTGCAGGAACTTAGGAAAATGGTTGATGACGGTGGTGTAGTCTCGGATGGCACCAGTGTAGTCGCCTGTACGGTCGAGCAGCAGACCACGGTTGTAGATGCTCATTATGTCGTCGGAATCGTTGGCTATGATATAGTTGAAATCCTCGATGGCCAGATTGTCCTCGCCTACGAAAGCACGGAGTTGTCCGCGGTTGTAGTGAGCAAAGAAGTTGCTGGGATCCAGGTCGATGATGGCATTGTAGTCGTCCATCTGACCCCGCAGGTTGTCGAGATAGTGATAGCAGATGGCCCGGCTGATGAGGTTGCGTACATCAAGAGGCTGCATCTCAAGAGAGGTGGTGAGTGCCTTCACGGCTTCCTCGTAATTCTGACGATAGAGCAGGAGGTTGGCCTTCAGGTTCCAGGTGTTGATGCTTTGGGGTTTGCGCTGGAGTATGCTGTCGATAATGCCCAGAGCCTCGTCCCATCGCTCCTCGCGTATGCGTATCTCGGCTTTCAGATGCAGGGCATCGGTATAGTCCGGCCATCGGGAGAGAATGGTGTCGACCTCGTGTTCGGCATCGTTGAGGCTGTCGAGTTTGATGAAGCAGTACGAGATGTTGTGGCGGAAGCCTTTTTCCATGCCAGGATCGAATGCTATGGCCTTGCGGAAATCTGCTATAGCGTCAACGTACTCAGCATTGTGTATGCGACTCAGTCCACGCAGTTGGTAGGTGTCGGTAAAATATGGATTGAGCGATACCACACGGTTGAAATCCTGTTCTGCTCCGAGATAGTCCTCGAGATAGAATTTCGCCAATCCGCGGAAGAAGAATGGTTCGAAGAGATATGGTTTGGCTTTGGTTACGGTAGAGAAATACTGGATGGAGAGTGCGTAGTCATGGAAATACAGCGCATTCTTGCCGATGCTGGTCATAACATCGGTGTTGACCTGGGCAGAAGCTTTGTTTACGTTGAAAACGCTGGAAACGTTGAAAACCAAGAAAGCGAAGAAAACGAAGAAAACTCGTCTCATCAACCTATAAACTTATAAACCTATCAACCTTGTTTGCACAGCAAAAAACTACTTCACCTTATAACTGCAGCTGAATTTGCCCCGGGCCATAGCCTGGAGTTTCTTCTTTATCATCTGTTTGCGCAGAGGTGACAGACGGTCGACGAAGAGTTTGCCCTCCAGATGGTCGTATTCGTGCTGGAAGACACGGGCAAGGAATCCTTCAATCCACTCGTCGTGGTCCACACCCTGTTCGTCGGTGTAAAGAGCATGTATCCTGGTAGGACGGCGTACACTCTCGTGAATGCCAGGCAGACTGAGACAGCCTTCCTCAATGAGTTCGGTTTCGTCGCCCACCTCGACAATCTCAGGATTGATGTATGCATGCACAAATCCCTCGTATTCTGGGTAGTCGTCCTTCAGTACGTCAAGATCCACTACAAACAGGCTGACAGGCAGTCCCACCTGTGGCCCGGCCAAACCTACGCCATCGGCCTTCTGCATGGTTTCAATCATATTCTGGATCAATTCACTTAGGTTGGGATAGTCCATACCTATTTCTTCAACTTCCTGTCTGAGCACCGACTGCCCAAAAATGTACATTGGTAATATCATATTAATTGATAATTATTTCGTTAACTGTTTTGCTTGTAAAAACTCCTCAAGTATTATCGTGGCACTGATCTTGTCTACCAGTGCTTTGTTCTGCCGTGCCTTGCGGCCTATTCCGCTCTCAAGGATGACTTTGTGTGCAAGTACTGAAGTGAAACGCTCATCATACATTTCGATTGGAATTTCCGGGTGGTTTTTCTTCCACCGGTTGACGAATGGAGTGATGCGCTTCATGTTTTCAGAGTCCTCGCCGTTCAGTTGAGTGGGTTTTCCTACAACTATCTTGTCTACAGGTTCTGTGGCGATATATCGTTCCAGATATTCCCACAGAGAGACCGTATCCACCGTATCCAATCCACCGGCAATTATTCCCAGTGGGTCGGTGACAGCAAGTCCGGTGCGTTTCTGCCCATAGTCTATAGCAAGTATTCTTCCCATTTTTTCTCCGCAAAATTACAAATTTATTTGCAATTTACCAAATTTATTTGTATATTTGCACCAAGAAATAAAATTTTTTAATAGTATGGCAACAACAATTATTATCATTGCAGTCGTTGTACTGCTGGTCTTTTGGCTTATTGGTCTTTACAATTCCCTGGTACGTCTGCGCAATAACAGGAAGCAGGCTTTTGCGAATATTGATGTTCAGTTGAAGCAGCGTCATGATTTGGTTCCTCAGCTGGTAGCCACCGTGAAGGGTTATTCTGAACACGAGAAGGGTGTGCTCGAAAAGGTTACTGAAGCCCGTACAAGAGCCATGGGCGCTCAGAGCATAAACGACAAGATTGAGGCTGAAAATGCACTCTCGGGAGCCTTGGCAGGACTTAAGGTTGCCGTAGAGGCCTATCCAGACTTGAAGGCAAGTCAGAACTTCCTGCAACTGCAGGGTGAACTGGCAGACATAGAAAACAAACTGGCTGCTGTGCGCCGTTTCTTCAATTCGGCTACCAATGAACTCAACAATGCCGTTCAGGTATTCCCTTCGAATATAGTTGCAGGTATGTTCGGGTTCCATACTGAACCACTCTTCGAGGTAGCTGCAGAAGAGAGAGCTGCCGTGGAGAAAGCCCCTGAAATAAAGTTCTGAGCCGCAGGAGATAGCACACACGGAGAGAGTCTGAGAAACTGACGTATGAAATATGTAGGCATGCTCACTCAGCAGCAGAGCAACAACCGCAAGACGGTGCTCCTATTGCTGTCGTTCCCACTGATATTGCTGGGACTGGTATGGTTGTTCCTATTTCTCATCAGCTATTTTAACGGAGGATACACAGACAGTTATGGCAACTTTGTCACGACTCTGGACTATGATGCAGTGAATGCCCAGTTTATGGAGACCCTGCCGTGGGTGATTGGCTGTGTTGCGGTGTGGTTTCTGATTGCGTATTTCTCGAATACGGCAATGATACGCCATGCCACGGGAGCCCGGCCGCTTGAACGCAAGGAGAATCCACGGATATACAATATAGTGGAGAACCTGTGTATGACCTGCAACATGCCGATGCCGCAGATCAATGTCATCAATGACCCTATGCTCAATGCCTTTGCGAGTGGCATAGACGAGAAGACATACACAGTGACGGTAACCACCGGCATAATGAACGTGCTCAATGACGAAGAACTGGCCGGAGTGGTGGCCCACGAGCTAACGCATATCCGCAACAAGGACACCCGTACGCTGATTGTAAGCATTGTGTTTGTGGGTATATTCTCCACTATAATGAGTCTGGCTGTACGTCTGGTGTGGAACACTATGCTGTATGGCGGAGGCGGAAGGCGTCGCAGTGGAGGCAAGGACAATGGCGGTGTGGCAGTTATTGTCATCCTGGCGATAGCCGCAGTGTTGGCAGCTATAGGATATTTCTTTGCCCTGCTGACAAGGTTTGCCATTTCCAGAAAACGCGAATATGTGGCCGATGCAGGTGGGGCGGAACTATGTGGCAATCCATTGGCACTGGCTTCGGCACTGAGAAAGATTTCCGGAAATCCGGGCCTGGAGAATGTGGAACGGGAAGACGTGGCACAACTATTTATCCATAGGAGTGGACTGAACGCAACAGGCATCACCAAATTCCTGAATTCGGCATTTGCCACCCATCCGGATATAGAAGAACGAATACGAATATTGGAAGCTTTTTAAATTGTTATGAAGAATAGTTTTTATTTCCTGGTTTGCACGGTGATAGGTACAATGCTTTTCACTGCCTGCCTCAATGATGATGACAATTCTGCTACGGCAGAGAGTGACTATTATGGCATATGCAGCAGTGTGAATTTTACAGACTCTGCTGATACGGTGTTCGAAGCCCAGATATATGCAGCGCTGGCATCTTCGACGGTGAAGCTGATTGGGTCGAACTCTCAGATGCATTTCGAGGCTGAAGTAGAAACCAACAGTCCGTCGTGGGCTATGCAGCTATGTAATCAGAAGGCTGTAAAAGCCTATGTGCAGCGACTTGACGGTGTTACAAGATATGATGTTGTGTCGCAGATGATTCAGGACTCCATACCTGTGTCAAAAGACAGTCTGGACGGATTTACCATCAATCTTGACCTCTATAATGCATATGGCAAACTCGATACTGCATTCGTTAAGATTTTTGAGTAGTATCCTTGCTTTATCGTCAGTCGTTGCCGGTGAAGCAATTGCCCAGGAAACTCTTGGGCGTGGATTGTGCGCTATCCCTACCGAAGACGGGGATAGCGTTTGTCTTTCCTGGCGTTTTCTGAAGGAAGATACACCGGAAACGACATTCAATATTTATAAAAACGGTGCATTTCTGATGTCCACTCCAAGTGGTGGTGCAACATTCTATACCGATGCACGAAAATGGGAGGAGTGTGCAGCGTATGAAGTGCGCTCTGTGGACCAAGGCCGTGAGTCGCATCGGGCCGATGCTAGGGTAGAGGTCAAGGCCCAGGCTCCGCGAAACTATCTGAGCATCTTGCTAGATATTCCTGACGGCGGTACCACTCCCGATGGGAGAACATATACCTATAATGCCAACGACTGCAGTGTGGGCGATGTGGATGGTGACGGAGAGTACGAAATAGTCCTGAAATGGGAACCTTCGAATGCACGCGACAATGCTCACGATGGTTATACTGGGAATGTGCTTTTTGACTGTTACCGACTCTCCGGCGAGCGTCTGTGGCGCATAGACCTAGGCCGTAATATACGAGCTGGGGCACACTACACCCAGTTTATGGTCTATGACCTCGATGGCGATGGCAAGGCAGAAGTGGTGATGAAGACCAGTGACGGAACCGTGGATGGAGCAGGTCGGAATCTCGGGATTTCGGAATCTCGTAATCTCGTGGATGCTGACTATCGTGCAAAGAACGGCAGAATACTCACAGGGAACGAATATCTCACGGTGTTTTCGGGTCTGACGGGAGAAGCCTTGTGTACGGTGGATTATGTGCCTGGCAGGGGTAATGTAAGCGACTGGGGCGATGATAAGGCGAACCGCAGTGACAGGTACCTGGCCAGTGTGGCATATCTTGACGGAGAACATCCATGTGTGGTGATGTGTCGTGGGTATTATACCCGCAGTGTGTTGGCCGCATGGGATTGGGATGGAAAGAGCCTCACTCAGCGTTGGGTGTTCGATTCGGATAAACAACCTCGCCATGATGGTGCAGGGCAGGGATTCCACAATCTCAGGGTAGGGGACGTGGATGGTGACGGAAGGGATGAGATAGTATATGGTGCTATGTGCCTGGACGATGACGGCAGTATACTCTACAACACTCATCTTGGACATGGCGATGCCATGCATATGACCAAGTTTATGCCAGACTGGGAGGGAATGCAGGTGTGGGCCGTACACGAAGGCCGTCCTTGTAGCGAACTCCATGACGCAAGGACTGGTGAGGTGTTGTTCTCAATTCCTGCAAGTGACGATGTAGGCCGTGGTATGGCAGCCGATATTGATCCTACCAATCCGGGCCTCGAGATGTGGAGTTCGTTTTCAGGAGGCATAAGAAATGTGAAGGGAGAACTCACCCAGCATCAGGGCAGGGTATCGACCAATTCCGCCGTGTGGTGGGATGGCGACTTGCTGCGTGAATTGCTCGATGGGGGCAAGGTGAGTAAGTTCAACTGGGATGAAGGACGCTGTGATGTGCTTCTGGACGTTACGAAATACTGTACATTCAACAATGGCACCAAGAGTAATCCTTGTCTGTCGGCAGATATCATAGGCGACTGGAGAGAAGAGGTGATTGTGCGCAGCTATGACAACGAGGAACTGCGAATATACAGCACGACTTTGCCGACGGATGTGCGTATGCACAGTTTGATGACCGACCGTGTGTATCGTCTCAGTGTGGCAACCGAGAATGTGGCCTATAACCAGCCACCAGAGGTAGGGTTTTACCTGGGGGTGAAATAGAGGCGATGGTTTCTATGGTTTCTATGGTTTCAATGGTTTCTATGGTTTCAATGGTTTTTATAGATATAATAGATCATTTTTATACAGAGGATAATGAGTTGAGGCGGCTCTTGCTGCTGCATAGCAGGCAGGTGGCGGAGAAGGCCGTGGCCATTGCCGATGGCCATCCGGAGTGGAATGTGGACCGTGATTTTCTCTACAATGCCGCAATGCTTCACGACATAGGCATACGTGAGTGTGATGCGCCAAGCATACACTGTCATGGCACCCGACCTTATATAGAACACGGAAGGATCGGGGCAGAGATGCTGAGAAAGGAATTCGTCTCTGCTGGCCTCACCCCTGATTCCTCTCCAATGGGCGAGGGGATGATAGAGAGGCTCGCAAGAGTGTGTGAACGGCATACGGGTACCGGTCTACCTGGCTATGAACCTGAGACATTGGAAGAGGAGATAGTGTGTTTTGCAGATAAGTTTTTCTCTAAAAGTCGTCCTGAACGCGAGAAGACCCCAGAGGAGGCATGCCGTTCACTGGAGAAATTCGGTAAGGAGGGTGTCGTGAAATTCAAAAGTTGGTGTAAGAAATTTCTTTGAATCCCACTCAACTATCGTCCTTTTGAACTCCCTTAGCACTACTCATTCTCCATACGTGCCAGTTTTTTTGACCGTTGTATCTGACGATGATAGACGAAACTTGCAATCAGGAAATAAGCCCCTGTCTGTATCCACATGGCAATGAAGTCGTTGGCCACGTCGCCCAGTTCTGCTCCCAGTGAATTGAGTTTTACGAAAGCGTCCACTCCAAAGGTGGATGGGAAGAGATATGAAATGGTTTTCCAATAGCCAGGTATGGCACTGGAAGGCCATACTACTCCCGTGAGGAACAGCAGAGGCACGGAGGTAAACACTATGAAGAGTATCACGTTCTCCCTATGGCGCATGATACACGACATGGTCATGCCGAAGAATATGCACGCCAGGATATATGGGATGAGAATAAGTATGACGTGGTAGGCCGAGGCCAGTTGCAGGAAATGGAACAGGTGGGGTACTACCATGGTGACATATGCACCGAGAATCATGTAGATGAGGAAATAGACCAGTCCCTTGCCAAACACGATGCGCAGCGGATTGTGATAGCTCTCGCGTGCAGGAACCAAGGTCATGTATTTGTTTCGTTCGCGAGCCGTTCCGGCCGAGAGTCCGATGCCGAGCAGGAGAGTCTGCTGGAGGACCATGATGAGAACCGCTGGCAGCAGATATGCCCCATAGCCCTCAGTAGGGTTGAACATGGCCACAGGTTCGGTCTTGATGGCGGCGGTGCTGAGTTCTTCGTCGCGTGAAGTGTATGCCCCAAGTTTCTTTATGGTGATGTCGCGACCCATGTCGAGACTGACGTCGGTAAGGGCCAGCGACAGTGACTTGTAGTAGAGAAATCCGCTCATGTCGACATAGAGTCCGACGGTGGTCTGGCGGTTGGAGTTGATATCCTGTGCAAACGATGCAGGGATATGTACGATGCCCCTGCAGGCTTGGTGCATCATCACGTTCTTTGCCTCCTGCATATTGTTGGCATAACTCAGAACCTTTGCCCCCGGAGCTGCATCGATACGGCGGATGAACTCACGGCTCAGTCCCGAGTGGCTGTCGTCGACTATCACGGTAGGTACGTCGCGGCAGGTCTCGTTGTTATATATCCACGAATAGAGAACAGGATAGAGTATAGGTACGACAAAGAAGAATATCACCACACCTGCGTCGGTGAATACCATACGCATCTCGTCCCAGAATATCTTCATGGTCTTCTGGGTTCCGGTGTATATTGTGTTGAAAATCTTCTTTATCATGGAATGTAAACAAACGTGTTATATATCTTCTTTATGCGCGGCAGTACGAGCAGAGGCAGCAGAATGAACACCAGTAGGACTACATAGTAGGTCCATGCACAGCCGATAGGGAATCCGTGGAACACATTCATCTGGTATATCATGAAATAGCTCCTCATAGGGAACAACCATGCCATGGCCTGAATCTCAGGGTCCATTGCTCCGACAGGGAATGTGAATCCAGCCACGGAGAAACTCAGTACCGACCACAGGGCGCAGATGCTCATCGACATGCGGAGCGATGGCATTATGCCAAAGATGAATATGGCAAATCCCTGTCCGGCAAGTACCAGCAACAGTCCGGTGAACATTATGAACAGGAACGAACAGTTGTGAGGAAATCCCAGATGGATGAATAGCCAGTATTGCCATCCCCACATCACAAGGGTGTAGACTATGGTCTGCGGAAGGATTTTCCCTGTTACCGCCACCACTACATTGTCGCCTGCCATCTTCATCCAGTTTTTGGCATTGTCATATTTCAGTTCGCTGCCCAACGAGAAAGCCGTGATGAGGAATACGAAAATCATGAGGCAAGTAGGGATAAGCACGGCCGAGAGATAGAAATTGTAACTCAGCCAAGGGTTGTCGATGGCGTGGTTGTCGATGACAATGGGCTGAAGTACGGCTTTTATCTGACGCTGCGTGAGTCCCATGGCCTGTAGCTTGGCCGATCCCATGGCGGCACTTCCCAGTGTGGATATGGCCCGCATCTCCTTGTAGACCAGTGATCCAGGCATTATGAAAGCGGCGTTGTAGTAGTATGATATTGTAGGCTGCCGTTGGCCTATCATTTCGTTTTCCAGTCCCTTTGGCATGTAGATGAACCCATAGATGTTGCACCTCTGCATATCCTTGCGAGCCAAGGCCACGCTAGGGTAGTGGGCTGTGACTCTGGAGAGTTGGTAGGCGTCGAGGTTGCGTATGAGTTTGCGGCTGGTGGCTGTATTGTCGAGGTCCACCACACCTATAGGCATACTCGTAGGAAGTCCCTCCTTCATCACGTCGGTGAAGAAGAACACCACGAACACAGGCAACAGCACCATGCAAAACGCAAACAGCGGATGCTTGATGAGTTCCTTACACTGTTCGTAGAATATCCTGAAAAATGCCCTAACCATAGTCTTTTGAACTCTCCTTAAACTCCCCTTTATCTCAAAATCAGCGACATTCCCGGACGGAGTCCTTCGAGTGTTTCACCCTCCTGACGCGCACGAACCTCGAAAGTCTTCAGGTCGTACTGACCATTGGCCTTGGTGGCTTTCCATACGGCATATGTGCCCTGGTCCTTCATGAAATAGACTTTCATGCTGATTTCTTTGTCGAAGGCAGGTACATAGACCTTTATGGTGCTGCCCACCTTCATACCCTGGAGTTGGTCTTCGCGAACGTTGAAGGTACCCCATATGTCGTCGGTCATGGCGATGGTCATGATAGGCGACCCCTGTCCTACGAGTTCTCCCTCTTTAGGATATACCTCGCTCACCTCGCCATCGTGGGTGGCAATCTGAACGGTTTCTTTCTTGGACGCATTGACCAGAGCTACATTGCCCTCGGCCATCTTCACTTTCTCAGCAGCTGCGCGGCGTTCTTCCTCACGGGCACCGTTTACGGCCATATCGTACTGACTCTTGGCAGCAGCCACCTTGGCCTCGAAAGCCTGGTAGTTGGCCGTAGCCTCGTCGAGTTTCTGGGCAGTGACCACACCCTCATCGTACAAACGCTGTACACGGTCGAGCGACTTCTTGGCCAGGTCGAGTCCCACCTTGGCCTGGTTCCATAGTTCCTTGGCACCTTCTATTTGTTCCTGGCGTGCACCATTGTTTGCCATCTGACTCAAAGCCGTCGCTGCGCTCACGGCAGCCTGTGCACTGGCCTCCTGAGCCGATACTTCAGGCACTTCAAGCAAGGCCAGAGTGTCGCCAACTTGTACACGGTCGCCCTCATGTACCCGGAGCGAGAGTACACGGCCTGGAACCTTGCTCGATACGCGGTATTCCGAAACATCCACCTGTCCCTGGACGACATCCTCCTGCTCGTTTACGAAGAGGTAGCCTATGAGTGCAACTACAGCGACTGTGACCACCATTGTCACCACCGCCAGCAGGATGCTTAAGTTTTGTGATTTCTCTTTAGTTTCCATATTCTTATTTACTATTTGGCAATTTACTATTTACTATTGATTTAATTTATCAATTTTACTATTGATCTGATTTTATCAATTTTACTATTGATCTGATTTTATCAATTTTACTATTGATTTAATTTATCAATTTTACTATTGATCTGATTTATCAATTTTACTATTGATCTGATTTATCAATTTTACGATTGATTTAATTTATCAATTTTACTATTGATCTGATTTATCAATTTTACTATTGATCTGATTTATCAATTTTACTATTGATATGATTTATCAATTTTACTATTGATCTGATTTTACCATTTAGACCTAAATTCCAAGTGCATTTTTCAGGTCACAGAGGGCGAGGCGTACGTCCACCTCGGCGTTTATCTGTTCCGTCTTTGCCTTAAACCACGCCGTCTGGGCTTCGTTGACCGTGAGAAGCGGAATCACACCTTCCTTATATCCCAGCTCGGCACAGCGCAGGTTTTCCTCGGCACTCTTGATGTTGCGGTTGGTTATCTCGAGTTTCTTTCTTGCCTCGTCGAGTTTGAATTTGCTCTGGTTTACCTGTAGGTTGATGAGAGTCTTGGCGTCGTCCTTTTCGAGTTCGGCAATTCGGGCAGTGGATTTGGCCGCGCGGATTTTGTAGGCCGACTCGTTCCAGTGCCAAATAGGCATATGCAGTGTCACTCCCACGTTCCACATACCGCGGAACTCCTTCTTGAAACCATTGAGCACATTCGGATTAGAAATGGTATACCCACCCGTAGCCACCAGTGTAGGCAACATGCTCGCCCTAGCCAGTATTATGCCCACTTTCGACATGTCGATGGCATTGTCAAGCATTTTCAGCTCTGGACGGAGAGTATAAGCCTGTTCAAGGTCCACTTCCACCAGTTCGTCGGTGGCAAAGTCTTCGCTGGCTTCGTCGGCCAGGGTTATCTGGGAGTCGATAGGAAGTTCAAGTTGCTGACACAGAGCCATTTTGGCCAATGCTACACCGTTGTCAACCTGGGTGATGGTGATTTCCGATTCGTTGAGTTTCACACTCACATTGAGCACATCGGCCTTCGTGGCCACACCGTTCTGTTGCATTTTCTCCACATCCTGTTGCAAGGTTTGTAGCAGTTCGTTGTATTTCTTTGCCAACTGCTGTTTGTGGCACAGCGACACCACGGTCCAATAGAGGTTGTCAACCTTGTTGGTTACGCTTCGTTCGAGCGATTCTGCCTGGTTTTGTGCCAACTCCCCGCTTATCTTCGCTGCCTGGTTCATGGCGGTGATACGTCCACCCATGTAAAGAGGTTGCGTAACCTCTATGGCACCCACCCACATATTTCTGGTGTCGGTGCGGAAAGCATCGATTATGTCATTGCCCAAACCGTTGAGTGTTTGTGCAATGCTTGGTGCTGATTGTTGGAGCGTCTGCGAGATGGCCGTCATCTGTTCCATGGTGATATACCCTGCCTGGTAGAGTTGAGGCAGAATTTCCGACATCTTGCCGCTGAGTCCAGTCACCGCATTGGTGCCGAGGCTGCTGAGAGAAGTCTTCTGGTCGTTGCTGAGTAGCGACACCTCCTTGCTTGTGTGCAGGTAACTTCCTGTCAGACTTACTTTTGGCAGATATGCCGTCTTGGCAATCTTCTGGGCATCGGCAGCTATATCCTGCTTTATCTTGCTCATGGCAATCTGTCGGTTGCTTGCCAGGGCCATTTCCCTGCACTGTTCCAGTGTGAGAGTAGTCTGGGCCACGAGTTTGCAACCCGAACCAGCGAGACAAGTCGCCAAACCGAAGAATCCAACGAATATAGATTTTTTCATAATCATTATATCATTCAAACTGCAAATATACTACTTATATTTGACATAACCAAAAAATTAACACTTTGGTTTTGCTTTACTTGTGATTCTTCTCTACTTTGCTTATGCATTTTCTCCGCTTTGTTTACGCAGTTTCTCCGCTTGGCTTACGCAGTTTCTCCGTTTGCAGAGACAGAGCGAGCGGCGAATGATGAACTAAGGAGTTGAAAACACAGACCAAACATAGAAGAAACATAGAAGAAACAGGGGCACGTGTTCTTCGATGGGTCTGACATGAGTCATTGTGAGGGCGTTTTTTTGAGGCAGGAGGGAGGAGGTTGAATGTTGCCCTAAATCATTTTGGCTTCTACTTAGTAGGCTGTTTTTATGGAAGCTAGAGACGCTATGCACGCTAGGGACGCTATAGACGCTATGGAAGCTATGGACGCTATGGATGCTATGGACGCTATGGAAACTATAGAAACCATGGAAACTATAGAAACTATGGAGACCATGGAAACTATAGAAGCTATGGACGCTATGGAAACTATAGAAACTTTGGAGACCATAGAAACCATTGAAACCATTGAAACTATAAAAAAAAACAAAACAATATGGAAGCAAAAAAAGGTAACATCGGAGTAACGACAGAGAACATCTTTCCTGTCATCAAACAATTTCTCTACAGTGATCACGACATTTTTCTTCGTGAGATAGTAAGCAATGCTGTCGATGCCTGTCAGAAACTCAAGACCATAGACCCAGCCCAGGCTGAGGGACTGAAGGTGAACGTGAAGGTCGATAAGGAAGCCGGTACGCTGACTGTGAGCGACAACGGCGTGGGTATGACAGCCGAAGAGGTGGAGAAATACATCAACCAGATTGCATTTTCGGGAGCCAACGACTTCCTCGAGAAGTATAAAGACAATGCCGCCGGCATCATCGGCCATTTTGGTCTGGGATTCTACTCGGCCTTTATGGTAAGCAAACAGGTGGATATACTCACCAAGAGTTATCAGAAGGACGCCAAGGCAGTACGCTGGACCTGCGACGGAAGTCAGGAATTCACCATGGAAGAGACCGAGAAGGACTCTGTAGGAACCGACATTGTGATGCACCTCGACGACGAGAGCAAGGAGTTCCTGGAGGAGCATACCATCACTTCGCTGCTCCACAAATACTGCCAGTTCCTGCCAGTCCCTGTTGCCTTTGGCAAAAAGAAAGAATGGAAAACTGACAAAGACGGTAAAAACGGCCACTACGAAGAGACAGCCGAGGACAACGTGGTGAACGACACCACCCCGCTCTGGACCAAGAAACCATCGGACCTGAAGGACGAGGACTATAAGAAATTCTACCAGCAACTCTATCCGATGGCCAACGAACCGCTGTTCTGGATACACCTGAATGTGGATTTCCCATTCCACCTCACAGGTGTGCTGTATTTCCCAAAGGTCACCAACCAGTTCGAACTACAGAAAAACAAGATTCAGCTCTACTGCAACCAGGTGTTCGTGACCGACAGCGTGGAAGGTGTGGTACCAGAGTTCCTCACCCTGCTCCACGGAGTGATAGACTCACCAGACATTCCGCTCAACGTGAGCCGCAGCTATCTGCAGAGCGACAAGAACGTGAAGAAGATTTCGTCGTATATTACTAAAAAGGTGAGCGACAAACTGCAGAGCCTCTTCAAGAACGACCGCAAGGACTTCGAGCAGAAATGGGACGACATAAAGATTTTCATCCACTACGGCATGCTCTCCGAGGAAGATTTTTACGATAAGGCACAGAAGTTCGCACTGCTGAAAGACACTGAAGGCAAGTATTTTACCTACGAAGAATACAAGACTCTCATACAGGGCGAACAAACTGACAAGGATGGCAATCTCATCTATCTCTACGCACAGAATGCACAGGAACAATACTCATTCGTTGAGGCTGCAAAGCAGAAGGGCTATAGTGTGTTGCTGATGGACGGTGAACTCGACACGGCCCTGTTGGGACTGCTCGAGCAGAAACAGGAAAAGAGCCGTTTCATGCGTGTGGATGCCGATATCATCAGTCGCCTGATAAATAAGGAACAGGTGGCAGGTAGCAAGGAACAGGAAGATGCCGGCAAGGACAAGACTCCGAGTCCGCTGGAAGAAGCCTTCAAGGCCGTTGTGCCGAAGGAAGACGAGAAAGTGAATTTCAACATAGAGCTGCAGGCCCTGGGCGAGACGGCAGCACCTGTTGTCATCACACAGAGCGAGTGGATGCGCCGAATGAAAGATATGGCCCGCATACAGCCAGGAATGGCATTCTATGGTCAGATGCCAGACTCGTATAACGTGGTGGTGAACACGGATCATCCGCTGGTAAAGAAGGTAGAAGGGAGTATGGAGCAGGTAGCAGGTAGCAAGGAGCAGGTAGCAGGTG
>R03__coassemble_355_pt1 | contig 27399 bp, 14 predicted proteins | sample R03__metabat2_high_PE_038 | metagenome-assembled genome bin R03 | reverse complement strand
TTTGGTGGACAACAAAAAAAGCCACCTTAATGGTGACTTCTTGTACGGCCTCTATCCTGCTCACTGGCAGGGAGGGGTGTTATTTGTAGTGTCCAAAGGTCGAGATGACCAATACTTCTACTACATCGTCATGAATTTGATACACTAATCGATGTTCTTTGGTTATACGCCGTGACCAAGTTTCAACTTCATGATATTTCAGCCTTTCGCATTTACCAGTGCCTGTACGAGGATGCTCACGCAGTTCTTCCAACAATACAACCAGTTTGGCGAGAGCCTTTGGTGCACTCTGTTGCAACTGTTGCAAATCCTTTTTTGCCTCTGGAGAGAAATCGACCCTATACATACCTACATTGCAAGTATACGGTTGATAAATTCTTCAGCTGACTCATCTGGAGCCATTGTATAAAGGGGGCCATGCTTGGCAGACTCAATGGATTTGTCCAGTTTGGCATAGAACTCTTGTTCTGTGTATTTGGTCTTACATTTTGTTGCTTTGGGTCTTGCGATGCGCACAGATGAAATGCCGCGAAGCATTTTGATGGCTTTCTTGATATCTGCCACCATTGCGTTGTCCTCCAATGTGATGTCCAAATGTATTGGACTGCTGAGTGCTGGTGCAATCATGTTTGTTGTGTTTATAGGTAGTACATGCAATTTTTCCTCATTTCGAGTGCAAATATACAAAAAAATCCGCACAAAGCAAAATTTTTTTTCAATCGCTCTATGAGCGAGCTGTTGGCTGTTGGCTATTGGCTGTTGGCTAAAAAGTTGAAAAAAGTTTGGTGGACAACAAAAAAAGCCACCTTAATGGTGACTTCTTGTACGGCCTCTATCCTGCTCACTGGCAGGGAGAGGGATTTATTAGATGTTTAACTTTCCTTCATAAAGATCTTCTACAGGGAAAATCAAGTCCCAATTGTTTCCCCACACTATGTTGCCGTGTTCAATTTTGTAGGTCTTAAATTTATCCGGAGCAAGGTACTTGTTGTATTGTGGATGCGGATTTGAGCGTATAAAGCCACCAACATCTACTAATTGGCTTGTGTGGTCCATGAAGTTGATCTTCAGGATGAGATTGCCTTGGTTTTCTATGTCTTTTATCTGTATGTTCATAATTTTACCTTCACCTTGGTACATCTTACTATTTTTCTTAATACAAAGAACTGAAACCATTTCTCTGCAATTCGAGAGTAGTATTTCTCTATAAATTTCTTCGCTGTTGCCTGTTCCCTGCTGGAGAGTGGTTGGAATCCCTTACGCTCACGTATATTAAGTTCCGAAAGTTCTCCGTTGTTTATTATGATGTCAAAAATACTTTCCTTGTCATTATGTATCACATGTACGTGAATTGGCTCATGTTCTCTTGAAAAGAAGTAAAATATGAAACCAAAGTATTCGTATATTTTGGGCATAATAGTCTTTTTTTACAATTTCAAGGTGCAAATATACAAAAAAAATCCGAACAAAGCAAAATTTTTTTTCAATCGCTCTGAGTGAGCTGTTGGCATTGGCTGTTGGCCGTTGGCTAAAAAGTTGAAAAAAGCTTTGGTGGACAACAAAAAAAGCCACCTTAAGGTGACTTTTTGTACGGCCTCTATCCTGCCCACTGGCAGGGAGAGGGATGTTATTTTTGCTTATTCCATTGAAATACCACCTGATCACCAGAATGGGTCAGGCTCGTATCACCTTTCAAGATGATATCCATTCCTATCACACAATGTATTCTAGCCAAATCATCAATATACACAGGATGATGTGCAAATGTTGTACCATCTCCCAAGACAATGTCACAATATCCTATATGAGCCGTCCGTAATGTGTTGGCATTGTAAATTGGCATCTCCTTTTCGGGTTTAATACCAACATGCTCTGCAACAATTCGGGATATAGTTGTATTGCTTGCGCCAGTATCCCACAAAGCTTCTATCTCTGCACCGGAATTACCTTCTGCAGAGAAAATCTGTATGGTTGTGAATATTGCTCTTTCTTCAGGCTTTAACGACTCTTTCAACATCTCTGATCACTAATTTTGAGTCATCTTCACATACCTGCAAGGTCCCAATATAATCCTCTGGGATGTCCTGACCATAGTATTTCATCTTTCGCTCTTCCATAATATTTTTCATTTTCCAACTGCAAATATACAAAAAAATCCGCACAAAGCAAAATTTTTTTTCAATCGCTCTTGAGCGAGCTGTTGGCATTGGCTGTTGGCCGTTGGCTATTTTTTCGTGGAAATGTCAGCGATTTGCTAAAAAAAACATTGCCATAGACAAAACAGGTCCGCACAATGATGTGTGCGGACCTGCTTCTATGTATGAGACCGAAAGACTATTTCGGAAGGCTGAAATACCAGTTGGACTTGTTGAGCAGTTTCTGATAGAGGGCAGATGCCTTGGCTGCGTTGATCTGGTCTTCGCGAACAGAAGGATCGTCCTTCAGCTTGTTGTAGCGGCGGTCACGGAGAGCAATCTTGAGAGCGAGCCATTCAGTTCCCTTGTCGCCACGGCGCTCGGCAACACGAACAAGGTCGGTGAAGCGGTTGCCTTCGAATGCACTCTCGAGAGCGAGTTCGTCGACTATGAGGTTTTCGATGGCTTCGATGGCCTGAGCCTTATCCTCTGGGTCGTAGCCTGCATCGCGTATCAGCTTGTGATAGTTGTAGAGGGTGTCGCCATCGAGGATGTCGTGGTCGCCAGAGAGATTGGTGCGATAGGCAAGTTCGGTGCTTCCATCAGCCCACATGGAGTTGTTGTAGCCACAACCACGAGCATGGATGCCATAGTTGCCGCTCCATACTTCATCGGAGAAGTCGAGGAAGAAGTTCTTGAACGCAACAGAGTCAACATAGCTGAGGGCGTTGTCTTCGTTGTACTTCATCTCCTGATAGAATGTGGTGTCGACAAGGATGGTGTCCCACATAGTAGGGTCAACTTCGTTCCAGACTGTGTCGTAAGTGTAGGACTGCTTGTCAACGAGTTCAGGCCAAGTGCCCTGGCAAAGACCATCCTTCAGGATACCGAATGCGTATTCAGGGAATCCGGCACGGTTGATGGCTTCGGCAAGGCGCAGCCAGATGATGGTCTTACGATAGATAGGGATGGTGTAGTAGAACGAATATCCCTTGGCTGCCTTGGCGCAAAGACTGAACGACTCGCCGTCGTGGGTGTAGTCGTAAACTGACTTCTGATAGCGCACATCGCCACACTCGTAGAGCGAACCGATGGCATAGTTGCCAGACTTCTGGTAGTAGACATAGTCCTGACTCTTTGCGAGGGTGTAGAATGCACCCGAAGCAATGGTCTGAGTCTCGTGGTTTGGAGTCACGGTGATGGCACCAGATGTGGCTGTCTCTTCGTCGCCGTCGTCGTTTTCAGAGGTAGAACTGCTCTGGCTCGATGTAGGGGTGAATCCGAAGATGTCGGCTACACGGGTGAGCATGGTGCCGAACTGACGGTTGGCAGATGAAGGAATCTGGGTGATTTCGTCGTAGGAATTGACATAGCTGTAGCTTGCAGCCCACTGACCCCAGTTGCCACCTGTATTATAGCTGTAGTTGTCATCCTCGCTGCCAATGCCCTTGCCAGCACCGCCACCGATTCCGCGGTTTGCAGTTGCCTCGCAATAGTCGGTTGTGACAGTGGATTCAGTCTCCTTGAGATAGTCGAAATAGTACTGAGCAGCCTTGCGGTAGTCGGTTTCGTCCTGACCACGCAGGAGATACATGTCGCCCAGCACGAGACGAGCAGGGATCATCAGTTTGCGTGCATCGATCGATACAGCACCATTGCTGTAGCTGCCAAGGCTAGGGAAGTCGGTGTCGATATACTTGGTGATATCGGCAACTCCGCCTTCGGTGAACAGAGTCACGATGTTGTTCTTGTCAACAACAACGCCTGAGCTCTCGATTTCGCGGGCCTTGGAGAGGTCGTCGATAGGGTCTGCGGTGAATGGAACACTGCCATAGTTCTTCACCATCTGCAGATAGGTCCAAGCGCGTATGATGCTTATCTGAGCATATTCAGGGAGCATATACTTCTTGTTGCTCTTTACAAGCGACGTATCGGCATTGTGGAGATAGAAGTTGCAGTTGTTAATGACATTGTAGTAGTCGCGCAGAGAGAGCATTGTACAGCTGCCATCCTGAGGATCGTCGAAGTTGGCAATGGCGGCAAGGGTATCGGTGACATACTGGGTGGTGGTAACGAGATCGCCACGGAGTTCGCCAAGGATGACCTGACGTTCAGCCACATTCTGCAGGCAGTTGAGAATGCCGAGATAGGAATAGAGGGTGTCGTTGCCGTTGACCTCAATCTTATCAGCCATATCAGGAGAGAGCATGTCCTCGCACGATATGGAGGCCATAGATACTATAGAAACTATAGAAACTATAGAAATTATAGATTTTATCTTTTTCATAATCGTAAATCGTTTTAGAGGTTAATCTTCACGCCGAGGTTGAAACTGCGGTTCTGTGGGAGCAAACCTGCGTCGATGCCCTGATAGAGCACACTGTTGCCGCAAGAGAATTCAGGATCGGTGCCTGTGTATTTGCTCAGCACGAAGAGGTTGTTTGCCTCACCCCATACGGTGATGCCCTGCAACCAAGAAAGAGATACCGGAAGCTCGTAGGAGAGGCGAACCTTCTTGAGCTTGAGGTAGCTGCCATCTTCAATCCAGCGATCGGAGAAGCGCTCGTTGTTGACCCATTCGTCGCTTGTAGTGGCACATGCACGTGGCATGGAAGTAATCTGACCTTCGTTGGTCCAGCGGTTCATAGCAGCCTGAGACTGGTTGTAGAAACTGTTGAGACCTTCGACCTGACTGCGCTGATAGTTGTAGATGTCACCGCCAAGACTGTACTTGAAAGTGATGTCGAGCGACCAGTGCTTGTAGCCGAAGTTGGTGTAGATATTGCCATAGACATCAGGATTAGGATCGCCGATGATGGTCTTGTCGTTTTCGTTGATTTCGCCGTTGCCATCGAGGTCGGTGAAGTGAACGTCACCAGCGTGGAAGTAGCGATACTTGAGACTGGCATCCTTGACACCTGTGTCGTACTTCAGATAGTCGTTGCCATTGTGCGCTGTAGAAGCCTCAGCCTCTGTGGCAAACACGCCTTCGGTCTTGTAGCCATAGAACACGCCTACAGCCTGGCCTACACGGGTGAGAATCTCTGCGCCATAGATGGTGTTGATGACATCACCTTCAGGCAGGGCAGTGATTTCGTTCTTGTAGTGGCCCAGGCTTGCACCAAGCTGCCAACGGAAATCCTTGTGGGCAATGATGATGGCATTGGCATGAACATCGATACCGGTGTTGCGGAGTTCGCCGCCATTGCTCCAACCATTGGAAAGGCCTGTGAGGTAGTCGACAGAGTTCTGTGTGAGCAGGTCGCTGGTGTTGCTGATATAGAAATCTGCACCAGCCTGGATGCGGTTGTTGAAGAACGAACCACTGAGACCGATATTCCAGCGACGAGTGGTCTCCCACTTGATGCCAGGATTCTGGATGTTGGCAAGCTGCAGGCCGATAGCATCCTTCAGGAATGCCTGTGAGGTGAAGTAGGTGCGACTTGCTGCATAGTCTACATTGTCGTTACCAGTTACGTCGAAGCCTGCAGTGAGTTTCAGGTAGTTCACCAGATCGGTCTTATGGAACCAAGGTTCGTTGGTGAGCACCCAACCTGCCTGGAGAGAAGGGAAGATTCCCCAAGTAACTCCAAACATCTTCAGACCGCCGTCAGCCTCCTTACCGAAACGGGAAGAAGCCTCAGCAGTGAGGTTGGCCTGAACATAGTAGGTGTTGTTGAAACTGTAGTTGCCCTGAACGTAGTATGCAAGGTTGCGCCATTCGTCATCAGTGCCATATACACTGCGGTAGCTGTCAGAACCCTTAAGGTCAGGCATCTTGTCGTTACCGCCACCTGGAGTCTTGTAGCCTACCATATAGTTGTCGGAGAACGAGTTGGAAGTGAAACGGAAACCACCGAATGCACTTACATCGTGTGAACCATAGTTGGCCTTCCAATTGAGGCGGAAATCCTCGTAGAGGGAGGTCTCCTTGTCGAAGAGGCTCTTGCCGTAGCTTGCAATGTCACCCATGTCCTTGAGGTTGTATACAGGACTACCGGCAACAGGCAGATAAGAGCGCTCGTTGGCACGATTGAGCTGATATGCAAAACGGTTTGTGATCCAGAAGTTGTCGTTGATTTCGAGTTTTGGCATCACGTTGAGGTTGAACTGTGTTACCTCCTGATGGTTCTTGTTCACACCCTCGCCGTTCTGCAAAATCCAGTAAGGATTTGCAAGAGTTACGTTGCTGCCATACTTTGAAGCAAAGTCGAACGGATAGTTGGCATCGTCGTAGTATTTTCCTGCATATACATCTGAGAGCTGCAGCGTGGCATTGCCATCAGTGTAGTAAGCATACTTGCTGAGGAACGGAGCCTGTACGAGTCCAAGTACATTTGGAGACGATACGGTGTGGTCCTCGTAGCTTTCAGCCCATCCATTGTCGGTGAGGTTGTACTGCTGACGGGAGTAGCCGATATCGAGCTGGGTAGAGAGTTTACTGAGAAGCTTGATGTCGGTGTTGAACCGGATGTTGAGTCGGTCGAAGTCGTTGTTCTTGATTGTAGCATTCGAATTGGCATAACCGAGTGAGAGGTTGTACATGGCTATCTCGTCACCACCCTGAACATTGACCTTGTAGTTCTGGGTGAAAGCAGCGCGATAGAGACCATCCGACCAGTCAGTGTTGTTATGATACATTGGATACCAATAGTAGTTCTTGTTGTCGTTGAGGAACGGAATGGAAGCCGAAGCCGTGCCGTGTTCCTGTCCATACTCAGTGGTACCCACCAGTTCGTTGGCATAAGTGCGATACTGGCTGCCGTTCATCATGCTCATGGTAGATGGCTTGAGTTCGAAACCTGCGAAGGCAGATACATTGATCTTTGTTGCCATGCTGTGTCCACGCTTGGTTGTGATGATGATCACACCATTTGCTCCACGGCTTCCGTAGAGGGCTGTGGCATTCTTCATCACCTGAACGTCTTCGATATCCTCAGGGTCGATAGCTGCAAGCACGTTGTTGAAGAATCCATCGTGGATGGAAGTACGGTCGAGCTGCATATCCATTATGATTCCGTCGAGAACTACGAGAGGCTGAGCATTGATATTGAGAGAATTGAGACCACGGATAAACATTGCTGCACCCTGAGCCGGCATGCCGGTACGGTTGATGGTGTAGACATCGCCTCCGAGTTGGTTTTCAATTTCCTGGTCCACAGAAAGGGCACTTGAGTTTACCACCGAGGCCTTGACATCGGCCGTGATGCTGGTTGTCGGAGTGTATACCGACTTGAACTTGGTGCTGTACATTTTCACTGTAGGAACCTTACCCTCGTCGACAGCAACCTGAACATCGTTGTATTCAGGAACACTTACGAAGAGAGAGCGTACGAATGTCGGAACGCTGATCTTGTAATTGCCCTGTTCGTCGGTCATGACAGAATAGCGAGCATGGCCAAAAGCCTGTACGCGGGCACCATCGAGAGGCTGACCTGTGGCAGCGTCAATGACCTGTCCAGAGACTTCCTTCATCTCATACACAGGAGCTGTCTTGGCCACCTTTCTTACAGGAGCCTGGACCTCTGTCTCTTCCTGAGCAAAAGCGCCCATTGCACTGCCACCAAAAGCAATGGCAACTGCAATAAATTTTACCATATTATTTTTCATAGTTTAATCCTCCCCGTTTAAATCATTACCTTTTGCTACGAGAATGATGCGGTCGATCCACATTTCCTTAGTGTAGTTGCTCTTATCCTTGTTGGTTACGTTGGTTGTAATCTTGATTGTAGGATAGGCATAGTCGAGTCCGTAGTAACAGTTTTCGAACAGATAGTCCTCAGCCAGCTGAATGGTGTCGTGATACATGGTCAGGTCGCTGTAAAGTGGATCTGGGTTGAAATGAGGTATGTTCTTGAACAGTTTGTTACCACCATTGTGCAATGTGTCGGCATCCAGCGGCACGAGCTGCTTTCCGTTCTTGTTCTTCTGGTCGGTGAGCATCACCTTGAAGAGTGTAGGCAGCATGGCGTTGGTGTTGTATGCCATTACGACAAAGATGTCGTACTTACAAGAGAGCACATTGCGCAGTTTGTAGGTCACGGCTGGCTGAACTGATGAGTTCATTGGCTCTATCTTCGCATATGAGAAATTGATTGTAGAGTCGTTGCGATAGAAATAGCTGGAACCATTGCTCGAAGTACCTTTCTCCACCTTATCTATATTAGCATTCATACGTGCAACGATTTCCTCGTCTTTTGCCCAAGTGTCGCGTGCACGGTATCCGAAGTTGTCGGTGATATAGGCATAACCGTTACTCATACGGACTGCAGGACGGGCCTGTGCAAAGATATTGGTGAGGTAAGGCTGATAGAATACTGTTCCGGCTGTACTCTTGATAGAGTCGCAGTTTGCAGGATTATCCACGTCGAATGGGCGATACTGATATCTTGCATTGAACACAAGGTTGTTACAGATGGCTGTCTTGGAGTAGAGATTGAGCATGGAGTCAATTTCCTCCTGGCTGAGTTCTGTGGTGATGGTTGTGTCGTTGTCCTCGTCGAGCGGCACTTTCTGAGTGTATGTATTCAGATAGTTGTAGAAGGTCTTTGTCTCCTTGAGCGCTGTGTCCCAAGCCTTGTTGGTAGGGAGAATCATTGCGTAGAGACTGTCCTCGCTGTTGAGGGTTGCGCCAAGTGACCAGAAAATCTGGTTGTTGACATATGTCACAGAGTCAACCCATGTGATATTGCCATTGATGGTAGGACCCTGAGTGGATGCACTCTCGTTGAACTCTATCTTCTCGAAACTCTTGAAGAAGTTGTAGATGCTGTCGAGTTCGTGGTTGGTACCCAGGTATTCGTAGAGGTTGTGCGTATAGACTGCACTGCCGTTTACGATATGCAGTGTACCGTTGCTGCATCCGATGTTCCACTTCTCAATCAGGCAATCGCCGAAGGTCTTGTTCTTCTGGTCGAACACGGTCTGCTTGTCGTTGAACAGGTCGAGTGTATCGGCTGTCTCGCGGTTGAGCACGTGGTTGTAGCGTACCATCTGGTTCTGTATGAGTTCCTTTTCCACACGATATGTGCTGTCGGCATTATCGTAGGAGAGGAGTTTGATATAGGCATCGATGTTGCCATTCTTTGGTGCCCATACGGTGAAAATCTGTTCGTTGCTGAAAAGGTCAGCATAGGTCTGTGTGGTGCTGACACCTTCCGACTTTGAAACATACACCTGCTCGAGGATGGCGGCAAACTCAGAAAGATCCGGATTGCTCTTGATGTTCTGCCACAGAGTCTGCTGAGAGCTTACATCCGGGTTTACATCAAAGTGGTCATCAGAGCAGCTGACAGATGCTATGGAAACCATAGAAACTATAGAAACTATGGAAACTATAGATTTTTTCAATATTCTTTTCATAATCATTAAAATTCTAAGATTCTTATCTTCTTAACTACTTATCTTCTTAACTACTCAGAATCACCACTTATCTTCTGGCTCATCACCATTATATACGGTCTTTGGTACAAATTCGAGATAGTCGTAGAAGAACTGATATGAAGTACCCTCGAGCACTGACTTGTAGCGGATGTAGTATGTCTTGCCTTCTTCGAGCTGACCGCGGTAGATAATCTTGCGTAGGCAGTTTGAAGTGACACGGCCCGATGCACCCGATGCACTTGCGAAGTACTTAGGTCCCTTCATGTAGTCGTTGTTGCGAAGCTGCTTGTCGAGTTCCTCGATTTCTTCATCGGTAAGACCTGAGTCTGATACCCATCCAATGGAAGGATCGGTGCCGTAGAGGCGTAGGTCGATAGGAATACCTACAGCAGGCAGGTTGTTAGGATTGGTTCCGACATAGATCTGAGCCATACCACGGTTGGAGTTGGCATTGACACCGTAACGGATTTCGTATGTACCTGTGTAAGGCACTGGAGGGAGTTTCATTACGAAGTCGTACTGCCCCTTGATATTGAACTCATCGGCCTGGTAGTTGATCCAGTTGCCTGAACCACCATCGTTCTGGGTGTTGGTCAGGTAGCAGAGGTCGGTCTCCTTCGATACGTTGAGCATAGAGCCCGAACCACCATTCTCCTTATCGAAATAGCCTGAAGTGTAGTACCAAGCACGGTGGGTGGCATCACCTGTACGGCGATGGTTGTTGGTCATCAACTCAGGGAGCAGCGATGTCACGTCGTAGCGCATACGTTCGTTGAGCACTGTTCCTGGTATCTTCTCTGTCCAGAGCAGGATGTCTTCGATTGGATAGTAGTAGCCGTTGAGAGCCTGGTTCTTGTAGTCACCATTGTCGCTGTTGATAGTGATGTCGAGCGACAGGAATTCGTTGGCTGCTGCTGTCTCGTCAGGTTTTTCCTTATACTGATTGACATTGTATACAGAAACGCGGTTGATACGCTTTCCGCCACGGATACCTGTGATCTTTATGCTGCGGCGGTTTGGATCGAGGGTCTCGTAGTATTCCCACACATTGGTCTGGAACTTTGTTCCATCGTTAGGGCTCTGGTTGTTGAAACCATTTTCGTTCGAGAAGATAACCAACTTGTTCCATATCAGACGCTCTGGCAGGAAGTGATAGGCCACAAATTGATACAGCCAGTTCTTCTCACTGGTGTAGTCAGTGCCCCAGCTTGTATCGTCCTTGTAGTCAGCATTGGTCTGCACATAGTCCTTCAGCGCAGTGATCATTTCGCCTTCGGTGGCATTTTCGCCAAGTCCCAGACGGAGCTTGAAGATGGAGTCGGTCTCGACAAATGCCGTGAAACCGAAGAAACGCTTCTCTGGATAGTATCCAGGCCATCCACTGCCGCCACTGTTGTAAGGGCCGAGTTCACCGGCGTCTTCGTCGTCTTCATAGCTCTCATCCTTGTAGGCTGTGAGATTGTCGTCAATGCCTGTCATGCCGATCAGCGTACCAAAGAACGAAGTGTTGTCGGTAGAGATGATAAGGTCGGCAATAGTTGCAGAAGAAGGAGAAAGCACGTGGTCGATTTCGTGGATATACCCGTTCTCCACCTCGATGTCCTTTTCCAGGATCTTAGAACTTGAATTGACATAGATTACAGTAGTTCCGTCGGCTTCGTTGCCAAACGAGATGTCCACATAACGGTCGTTCATATTGGTGATACTCAGTGCTCCTGCACCGAAGTCAGTGCTGGCATAGGCATCTGCATTACCGTTGTCGATGAGAGAGTTGAACACAATCACCCTGGCCACCGAGTCTGGCAGGGCCATCAGGGCTGTATCGGTGATCACGCCGTAGACAAGAAGTGTATCGAGATACATCTTGATTGCCTCGTTGTTTGGAGCAAAACAAGTGTAGTTGCCACGTGCACTGAGCAGGGCTTCCATGCTCGATGCATTGGCTTTCTTCTCAGACGACTTCACGCGACTGAGCAGTGTGGCAAAGCTACTGAATTTCTCCGGATTATTCTTCATATGATCAATCATCATCTCACCCGTAAAGGTGTAGAGGTCCGAATCATCAATATTTTCAGTACAACTGCTGAAAACTATAGAAGCCATAGCAACTATAGAGACTATAGAAGCTATAGAATATTTCACTGTCTTAATCATAAATCATCAGTTTTTGAGGTTGATTCATTATCTTTCCATACTGCATTCTGATGCAGAAGTTTGTTGGCTTTCATCTCATCTTTATAAATAGGTGAGAAGAGAGAAGTGATGGTCGACAGCTTGGCCTTGATGGCATTCTGATTGTCGCCATACTTTCTTACCAGGAGCTTGAGCATGTCGGCGGTACTGCCTGTTCGCTGTGCATAGCGCACGAGGTCGAACCAGCGCTTGCCTTCGAACATAAACTCACGCTGACGTTCTGCAAGGATAAGCTTGCCGAGGTCCTTTCCGTCTACAGCCGTAAACTTGTCAAACTTCAGAGAGTCTGGGTCGGAGTTCTTCTTGTTGGTGGTGTAGAGATAAGGATTCGAGCGATAGAATATTTCACGTACCAGGTTGAATGCTTCCTTCTGCTTCTCCTCGTCATACGAAGCGTCTCTGTAGAGCAAGTTGAGTGCCTCGGCCTTCATCAGCATCATGTCACTGATGCGATAGAAAATCCAGTTGGCACTGTTGGTGCTCGATGTACGGAGAGTCTGCTGACACTTGAAGTCAGTTGCACTGGTTGGGTCGTTGTTCTTGAGCACATCACCCGAACCGTTATACTGATTCACGCTTGTCATGTCGTACTTGATTACAGGATATTCCTTCTGGTCGGCACCGTCGTAGTAGAGATTCTCCCAACGTCTATGGTCGGCTCTGGTGAATACAACTGTTGCATCCACGTCGTTAGGGTCGGCCAACAGAGAGTTTACAAGAGCATCGCTTGCCGAGAGGGTTCCGGCTGTCTTGTTGCTGATGCTCCAGAAGTACGATGAGTTCACGCCATTGGTATTGTTGGTTCCGTCAACCTGCACTTCGAAGATGCTCTCCATCGAGTTGCCCTGACCGAAGATGTTCATGTATGCTCCGGTAGTGGTCTGATAGCGGTTGTTGTTCGACTTCTCGTTCTGGATGAGCATGTCCGACATCGTGAGATCATCTGCCGTCACGCCACCAAGCACCTTGCCGGTCTTGTTAAGACTCTTCACACGGTCGTTCTTCAGCATCGTTATGACTTCTTCACAACACTTCACGCAGTTCTCAAGGTCGGTCTTCCACTCCTCACCATATACGGCTACAGAGTCGGCAGAATAGTTCTTGTTGGCACGCCACAGATACACATCGGCAAGCAGTGCACGAACTGTCTTCTTTGTCACACGTCCCTTGTTCCATACTTCCTCGCCATAGTCTTCCATGGCTTTGTCCTTTACGCTCTCAAGGTCGTCGATGATATTTGTAAGCACCTGTTCCTGCGATGACTGAGCGATGAGGAAATCCTGACTGTCGTTGTTGTAGTCAGTAGTTACGTATGGCACTTCGCCCCATACTCTCACGAGATAGAAATGCATCAGTGCCCTCAGTGTGATAGCCTCTGCACGGATTGGTTCCCAGTCGTTTTCCGAGAAACTGAGGTCGCGCTCTATCACTTCCGGACCATGGGCCAGAATCTTGTTGCAATAGTTAATCTCATTATACAGTGTGGTCCACTGGAATTCCGACTGGGTAGGCAGAAGGTTGGCATTCATGATGTCCTTCATGTTTTCCCAGGTCTTACCATTGGTAATGATCAAGTTGTCGCTTCGGCATTCACCCCACTGGATGTAGTTTGTCATCATGCCAGTGAGTTTCTGATAAGCTGCAGCAACCACGTTCTGGAGGTCGGCCTTGTCTTCCCAGAAGTCTTCTTCCACGATACGGTCTGTAGGCTTGATCGTAAGGAAATCTTCACAACTGGTGAATGCTATGGAAACTATAGAAACTATAGAAACTATAGAAATTTTAAATATCTTTTTCATATTACTGTCCTCCATATTTTAGAATCCAACATTAATACTGAATGTGAAAGACTTCGAACGAGGTGTCTTTGAGTTGTCGTAGCAAACTCCCCATGCTCCGTAGGAGACTTCTGGGTCAACACCTGTATATTTTGTCCAGCAGAAGAGGTTGTTGGCAGAGAGTGAAAGACGCAGGCTTGAGAGTCCCAGGTTCTTGATCTTCTTTGCAGGGAAGTTGTAGTTGAGCTGTGCGTACTGCAGACGTACATAGTCACCCTTCTCCACATAGCGGTCACTGCCGAGCGAGTTGTATGACGAAACGCCCAGACCTGAGTTCATTGCACGTGGAATCCATGTGTCGTCGCCATTCTTTCTCCAGCGCCATGCCACGGCCTTGCTCTGGTTGATGTTGCTGAGCATAGACTCGTTGTTCAGGCGTGCCATATTCACAATCTTGTTGCCGAGACGGTAGTTGAAACTGAGTTTCAGCGACCAGTCGCCATAGTAGAAGTTAAATCCAAAACCACCGTTGATCTTAGGGTTTGAGTTGCCGAGATATACGATGTCGAGCTCGTTGATCTGGCCGTCGTGGTTGATGTCTTCGTAGATTGCATCACCGCCCTTGAATTCGTAGTTCTTGCCTCCATAGTCGAAGTACATGTGGAGTGGATTGCCCTTTGCGTCATAGAGGATGTTGCCGTCAGCGTCGCGGGCTACAGGACATGTGGCATTGTCACCACGTTCTGCTGCTGCCTTGGCTGTGCGGTCGCCGTAAGTCTCGTACGACTTGTCGGTATATCCGCTGTGGTCGTAGTCGTAGGCATATACACCCTTGTAGCGGAAGCCGTAGATAGAACCTACTGCATTACCCACCTGTATGCGCTGCAGGTAGCTGCCGTTGCTGTAGTTGAACTCGCCGTTCATCGATGCCAGCACTGTAGGATCCATCGAGGTGATGGTGTTCACGTTCTGTGCAAAGTTGAGGTTGAAGTCCATGGAGAACTTACCGGCCTTCACAAATTTCCTTGCATTGATATAGAGTTCCCATCCTTCGTTCTTCAGTTCGCCTACGTTCTTCCACGACAGACTGCTGAAACCTGTCGAACCCGGTATTCCTACGCCCGACATAAGCAGATCCTTAGACTTCTTGTTGTAGTAGTCGAAGTTGATGCAGATCTTGTCGTCGAAGAGGTTGAGGTTGGCTCCAAGGTTCCACGATTCGATGGTTTCCCACTTGATGTCGGTGAGTCTGAGGTTGCTTGGAGCAAGGGCCGACATCATGTTGCCTGTGATACCATACGAACCTGCATCGCTGTACTGGTTGTACATCAGGTATTCACTGCCTGGCTGGCGGCCTACCTGACCCCAACTAGGACGGAACGAAAGCAGAGAGATGAACTTTGTCCATTCCATCTTCTGGAACAGAGGTTCGTCGCTGATGTTCCAACGTCCTGAGATACCAGGGAATGTACCCCATTTCTTTCCCTTACCAAACTTGGTGCTACCGTCTCGTCTCACTGTGATGTCGAATGCATAACGGCTGTCGAACAGTCCGAGGTGATACTGGAACAAGTATGCTGCGCTTCTCCATTCGCTCGAGCTTGTCGAACCTCCACTCTGCAGATATCCGCCTGCTATTGGGGAGTCGATGCCTGTAGGCACGTGGTTCTTCACGTAGTTCTGACTCGTACCGTCACCGCTTGTGAACTCAAATCGACCCAGGGCCATCATTGTCACGTTCTCGTTGTTGAGATGAGGAGTGAAGATGAGGGTCTCCTTGTTGGTCAGTGCCAAACTCTTGTATTCGCTGTTTGTCACCTTGTTGATGTCGGTATTGTTCCAGCTGTCGGTTGTAAGGCTTCCTGGCAGGTATGCGTCAACCGACTCGTTGTAGATGTCCATATAGACTTCTGCGTTGAGGTCCAGCTGATGGCTGTCGGCGTCCTTGCCGAGGAGCTTGTACTTCAGGTTGAACTGAGGGTTGATACGGTATGTACTCTGGTTGTTGTGTGCCAGGTTTGCAATGGCCACAGGGTTGCCGTTCGACTTCATGTCGCTCAGATAGTATGAGCTGTATCCGTCTGGCACTTCGCCTGCACTGCTGTATGTAGGCAGCATCTTGTAGTAGTCACCTGTGAGGTTGCCATACTGGTCGTATTCATAGATACTCATGTTTGGCATGGCGTTGTAGGCCTTTCCGAGGATGCTGCTGGTGCTGCTGCCGTCCCAGTTACGATGGTTGTCGGTGTAGGTCAGGGCGAAGTTGGTCGAGAAACGGATTCGGTCTGACACGTCATAGTCGAGTACCATACGGGTTGAGAACCTGTCGAGCACCTGCTTGATGATGGTACCTGTCTGGTGGTCGTAACCGCCTGAGATACGGAACTTGGCCTTCTCTCCACCACCGGTGAGGGTGAGGTAGTAGTTGTGAGTCTGACCAAACTGGTTCACTGCGTCAACCCAGTCTGTGTTCTTGTTGAAGTTGTTGTAGTACACCGGACGCGACTTGTCGTAGTTCAGCTCGACCATGTCCGAAGTCTCGGTACTCTGCTTAGGGTTGAAGTATGCTTCCTTCAGCATCATGGTGTAACCGTCACCGTCGAGCATCTTCAGGCCCTCTGGAGCCCATGCGCCGGTGAAGCGGTATGAGAAGTTGATGCGGGTCTTGCCTGTCGTACCGCGCTTGGTGGTGATTTCAATAACACCGTTTGCACCGCGCGATCCCCAGATGGCTGTCGAGGCAGCGTCCTTCAGCACGTTGATTTCCTTGATGTCCTCAGGGTTCACGGAGAGCAGTGTCGCAAACTGTTCCTCGTTGTCGAGGTCTTCGAAGTTCACCTGACTCACGTCGTCTGGCAGGTCGAAGATGTTACCATCGACTACGATGAGTGGTTCGGCACTACCGTTGATGGTGCTGACACCACGCATACGCATGCTGGTTCCTGCACCGAGGTTACCTGAGTTGGCAATGATGTCGAGTCCGGCAATCTTACCCTGCAGGGCCTCATCGACAGATGCGAAGGAGAGTCCCTCCACTTCCGACATGTCCATCTTCTGCTGTGCCACAGAGATTTCCTTTACCGGAATGGCCATACCCGTACTCGAGGTCTGGATAGGCTTTGCCTTAATCACGACTTCCTTGATCTGGGTGTTTGACTTCAGTTTTATTTCAAACTTTGTCTGAGTACCAATCCTTACCTTGTATGCCTGATATCCCACGTAGGAAATCGACAGGAAGTTCTTAGGGTTCTTGATTGTCATTGAGAAGTTACCGCTCATATCTGTCGTACAAGCCGATACGATACGGTCGTTGGCGTCACGTTCCACTACGTTTGCCATCATTATGTCGTCGAAGTCATCCGATACGTGACCCGAGATACGTGTCTGAGCAAATGCCTCGTTTACATAGAATGTAAATATGCAAATATTTAAAAATATAAATATTAACTTTTTCATAATCTGTAATTTTTAAATCTTTTAATTTTTAAATCTTTACATATTATTCAATCAGGCTCCATTTATCCATGTATGCCTTGCATGCTGCAGGGGTTGCATATTCAGCGTCGTAGCGACCGCCTTCGTAGGTCTTGTAGTCAAGCACTCCGTTCACTCCGTGGAGCACGATGCTCGAACTGCTGTTGATGCTGGTTCCGCTTATCACATAGTCCCTGGCAATCTGGTTCTTCACGTCGGTAATCTCGCGTGTCTGACCTGCCTGGTCCTTTATGCTGAGCTGCTTGCCGCCGTTTGACGATACCTGCAGCTTTGCATAGATAGTAGGGTTGCCATCAGCATCGTGCTGCAGTGTGGCAGTCTCGTAGTAAGTTGGGTTCATGGCCACGTTGTCGGCAAACACGATGTTGTCCTGGAAGTGGTTCTTCAGGAAGTTCACCAGCACTGTTGCCATGGTCTTCACCTTTGCAAACACAGCCTGTTCCTCGTCCGGATCTCTCTCTGGCAGGTTGCCTTCCTCGTCAAATCCGAGCACTTCCCTCATCTCTTCCCATGTAGGCAGACCGTGGTTGTTTATTGCATCCTGGATGGCTTCGTTGGTTGGTACCCATATGGTGTAGCGATAGTTGTTGAAGAAACGTACGTTGGTTGCAGTCTCCACCACGTTGCCTGTCTCCTTGCTGTATGCAGGCAGACCCTTGTTGTTCACGAATATCTGGAATTTCTTCTTGTCGGCCGTCTTCAGTCCGATGGCGTCGAGCACTGCGTCGTCGCCGAGGCAGAGGTTGAAGAAGTCGCTGCAGTTGTCAGGGTCGTTATACATAATGCTGTATGCCGACTCTATCGTAGGGAGCAGCGGCGATGTGATTTCGTATGCGAAACCGTTACCGTTACCGTTTGTCTCCCTGGTCTTGTCGTCAAAGCGCATCACCTGTACAGGTCCTTCAGGCAGTGTGGTCTCGTCGCCGAGTATCACATCCGACTCGTGCTGCATCTGCCATCCGCCTTCCACCATACAACCGCCGTCGCGCTTCATTGCGTCGATCACGTGGATTGGCGTACCGTTCTTCGATATGAAATATTCCTTTTCGCACTCCACACCGGTTGTGCTCTCGTCGAAACCATAGATGTCGCTCTCGTCAGCGTGTACGATGGTGTGGGTCTCGAGCATATCGCGCAGACGGTTCTTCCATTCCGTATCACTCACTGTCTTTGTGGTCACCTTGCCTCCCAGCACGCCCACTCCCGTACTGAAGTCGTAGGTGTAGCTGTAGGCCGTACACTTAGGAGTCTTCTTCGTGTCGTTCCACTCGTAGTAGTATGCGTATTGCTTACCCTTGTCGTTGGCAAACGACACTGGGTCGATATACCAGAAGCCCTTGTCCTGAGGCACGAAGAAACTGAATCTCGAGCTCATGGCCAGCAGGTAGGCATAGAAGTTCAGCTGGATGTCCAGACTGGTCTGGTTTACGCCGTAGTTGAAGATGTGCATATCCTGTGCCACATATGCCGGAGCACTTACTGCTGCATACTTGGCAGGGGTTAGCACTTCGTCCATCACGTAGATGAGTCCGTTGTTGGCCAGCAGCGTACCCTTGATCTTGTCCAGGTGTGTCTCGTCGAGCATAGGATCCTGGGCATCGTCCTTGATAGTCTCGAACTTGCTCGGTACCGATGCGTTGAACGACACCTTCATCAGGTTGTTGATCAGTGCCTGGATAACGTCGAGCGGAATCTGGTCTATGGCCTTGTATATATTCTCAAAGTCTGTAGCGCTCTGCACTGCCTTTGCCTCTTCCGGGGCATAGGCGTCGATGAGGAACTTACCACCACTCTGGAAGAAATAGTCATAGAGCATCTCGTCAACCGGTGCAAAGATCACTGCCATGTCGGCTTCCTTGTCGGTCTGGTCGTCGGTCTTGTATTCGTTCCATCCCGGGTCGAAGTTCAGCGCATAGGTCACGGTGTTGCCCGAAGGGTTGTTCTTCGGATCTGTGCCTGCGTCGCTGTTCAGCTTGGTGTTACCCTGCGAGCGTGTCGAGAAATAGCGCTTTTCGTAGATGCTGTCCACCTGTTCTTCTTCCGGCACCAGCAGGTTGTATGCATAGGTCAGTGCCTCGCTGTAGAACGGAGCCGAGAAGCGGTCAACCATATGGCTGAATATCTTGGTCTGTCCGTTTGTGCGGAGCACTTCTGCCATGTTCTGCGGAGCGATGAGCACCTTGTCCAGGCAGTCTATATATCCGTTCTGGCATGTGATGTCCTGTTCTGTCACCTTGGCGTCGAAGATGAATGCATCGTTCAGGTCTCTCTCCCTGCCGTTAAGCAAAATCTTGAAATCGTCGTTTGTGATGTTCTTGTTTGCCATCTGTGCCGGCAGGAAATGGATCATCATCGGCGATGTTGCGTCGAGTGCCAGACGAATTCCCTTCTCGCGGAAGCGTCCCCAGTAGTCCTTGTCGTCGGCGTTGTATGACCTTGGCAGTTCGTCGCCGATGAAGAATGGGACAGAGTCTGTCACAGAGACTGCTGTCTCCCTTCGCAGACATTCACCTGGTGCCGGTGTGCTGGACGACGTAGATCGGCTCGACATCATTTCCAGCAGATAGGCATTGTTAATCATTGCGGAGTTCAACAACAACTTCTTCTGGGCTGTGCTCAGAGCACTGTAGCTCTTCACGCCCCAGATGTTGTCGGCATAGAACTTGTCGAAAGCTTCGTCGTTTGCTACAAACAACGTCTTGCTACCTGTTCTTGCCAGAACTTCCGCATAACCCAGATCGTCAATCAGGTTGACGAAATTCGTGTAGTTACCTCTTGTCTTCAGCTCTTCATAGATGCTCTGACCCAGGAACGACGGCTCTTCGTCATCGTACTTGTAATCATCAGCACATCCCATGAGTGCCGTCAAACCGAGGGCCACATAAAGAATGCGTTTGTTCATAATGATTTTTGTTTGTAATTTGTTAATATTTAAAATTTATAAAATTTTCACGTTGCAAATTTACATATTTTAAATGTCATTACCAAATTTTTTAACAAAAAAATTCTTTTGAAGGTGAGGAGAAGGGGAGTTCAAGGGGAGTTGAAAGGGAGTTCAAGAGGAGTTCAAGAGGAGTTCAAGAGGAGTTCAAGAGGAGTTGAAAGGGAGTTCAAGGGACGATAGTCCGCTACTTGCTCCCTGCTACTTGCTACCTGCGAGCAACGCTCGCACACCTCCCTGCTACCTGCTACCTGCTACCTGCGAGCAATGCTCGCACTCCTCTCCTTTCTCCGGATTCGATATAGTCCTCTGCAGCACATTTCACGCCTTAAGGCGGTGCTGCAGAGGACTATATCGAATCCTTCCCCCTCCCTATTACTTGCGCCAGGTTTTCCGGCCGTCCTGGATGTATAGGCCGGATGACCCGGAGATTCCGGAGTATCCGGTTTTTCCGGACTGTCCGGATTGTCCGGAGTTTCCGGAAATTCTTCGGCCGGCAAGGTCGTAAACCTGCTCCCTGCTACCTGCTACCTGCGAGCAACGCTCGCCTCCTCCCTGCTGCGGAGCAGCCTCAACCCCCACAATCACACGTATCGTGTTCGACACATATTGCGTACAACTTTCGGTATATACCACATCGCCTTTCAGGGTGGTGATCCGCAGTCTCAAGGTCAGGCTATCGGTCTGGAAGGCGTCTGGATTACAGTCCTTTAGGCTGTAGTTCTCGGTCCTCTCACTGGTGGTGTCGAATCGCTGCCGACCCTCGATGGTGTAGAAGTGCTTCCACTCGCCGTCCGGGGTAAGATATTGGAGTTCCTCTTCCTCGGTGAAATCACCGTTCTTGTCCGTAATCACGGTGTTGATTTTCGGACCCACCGTTTTCAGGGTAAACGAAAATTTATTATCTTTTTTCACACTTGGGAACCATCCTACCGGAATAAATTGCACACTTTCCTTATATGCGTGCGATGGGTGGTCGTCACGGTACACTTCTCCGCATGGTGTTACCCACCAAGAATTCTTGTCGCTGTCCCACGACATGCATGCCCTGAACCAACTGTCCCAGTTGTAAATGGAGTACCTCTCTATGAAGTCGCACCCGTCGAGCACTGCCAGAATTTCCTTTATGGCATTCTTCTGGCGTGTGTACTTGTCGCTCGAACTCGACGGCCAACTCTCTGTGGTCCAACTTGCACCGTTGTTCCATTCGGTGAGCCATATAGGACGTTTGGTATTGTTGTATATGCTCTGTAGCTGCGATTTCCAGCTCGAGGCGTTGGCGGCTTCGTTCGTGCCCCAGTAGGCGTGGAAACTTACGAAGTCGCAGCGGTAGGCCATGTCGTTGCAGTGACCTATATACTCTTTCAACCAACTGGCATCGGTAGGCGACGGACTGCCAATGCGGAGTCCGCAGGCCTGGAATTCAGGAGTGTGTGTGGTGGCTGTCCAGGCTCCGATGGTGGTTCCGCAGTCGTCGCTGTGCTGTTCGCTGTGCTCGGGTTCGTTATAGCCCAGCACGGCGGTGCAGTTTTCCTTGTCGAAACTGCTCCAGCCCGGCCAATAGACATGCGACTTGTGCGGCACATATTCCATGTCGGCCTGAGTACTCTTGTCTGCGCTCCAGGTGTAGAACCATGTGGCACCCACCAGCTTTCCTTCGGTGTTGAGCGCCGACTGGCCCTCGGTGGAGCACCAGCCCTTTTTCGACACCCAGTTCCATGGGCGGATATACACATACGAAATCCTGTGCCGTAGCAGTTCCGGCAGGGCATCGATACGCTTGTCCTCGTGGTCGGCCACATACACGCGGCTGTACCCTCCCCCGTCGGTCTGGGTGGCCAGGCATACCATATAGCCCCTCTTCAGCACCAGACTCTGCAGTTCGTTCACCCACTCACCGCTGGTGCTCTTGCCCTTCCTGAACTCGTATTCCTCGCCGTCGTAGAGCTGTTTGCCGTAGCCATACATGGCCACTGCAGATGGCTGATACACAGCACATCCGTGAAGATAGATGGCTTTACGATAGTTGCTGTATCCCTTCACGTCCGAAGGACGGATATTGTCGAATATCACCCATGCGTCTTCGTCGCTCAGCGTGATGGCATCGGCATCGGTCGCCGTACTGCTCAGCACGTGGTAGTCCACGGCGAAATCCAGGTCCACTCCCGTGCCTTTCACCATCAGTGCCGTCACCTCCGCCTTGCCGTGGTCGTTCTCCTCATACTGTCCCGGATCGAGGGCCGACCGGCTGCTTATTATTTCCGGCACACAGGCGGTCAGATTATCTTCCCCAAACACAGTCCATTCGGCACTTGTGCCGGCACTCGTGGTGGTAGCCACCGTGGTCTGTGCCACTGTCTCACGGAGTTCGCCGTCATGGTATATCGACACATTCTCTCCGTCGAATTTCAGCCACCAGTCGCCGTCCTCACGGATGGTGTAGGTCACTCCCGTCCGCTTGCTGTTCCTTATTACGAACATCACGGCTTTATTGTCCCCCTCGCCTTGTGAAGAAGGGTTAGACGTAAGACCTTTCAGGTTCCTGATGCTCAGCGTAAACTGTTCTCCCATCTCGAAACTGTTACCCGAAATCCATATGGTGTATTTCCCCTCCTGGGCATTGCTGATGGCTGCCAGCAGTGCCTTCCGGGCAGTCTCCAGAGTCTCTATCAACCCCTCTACCTGCTCCTTGCTCCCTGCTACCTGCTCCCCCTGCGAACAAGGTTCGCGTGCGCTTCTCGCATTATACAGCGCCACTGCCAGTTCGTACTGCTCTTCGTGGGTACCGAACATAGGATTGTCGTACACCGCCTCGCCCTGTTCTATGGCCTCGTCTATGGCATCGATATAGAGTTGGAGCCTGCCGGCCAGAAATCCCTGTCCTACAGGTATCAGCTGCCACTGCGAGCGTTCGTTCAGTTCCTTGTCGTAATACACATTTACGTACTCATCCGCCTCGTGGTCGGGATCCACTCCCAGATAGCACTTGCTGCTGCCGTTCACACTCTCGCCGCGCCTCGAAATGATGCCCCTGCCACCTACTACCTGCTCCCCGCTACCTGCTCCCTGCGAGCCGAGCTCGCTGATTGACCACATATACGACTCCGGTTTCTGCTGCAGGTCGCCGGCAAACCACACGCTCCACGTGTCCATTCCCCAGCTGTACCATGCATTGCTCGCCTGCAGATACTTGCCCGTGGCCATATGTTGGAGGAAGATATACTCCTCGTAGCCACTGCCCGCCTGCTCGGTGCTGTATATATAGTAGGTAGAGTCCACCTCCGCACTCCAGTCCACGATGGCCGGCCCATTGCCCTCGGCATTACTACTCAGCACCTTGCCATAGTAGGTGTTGTAGATATAGAAGCCCATGGTTTCCATGGAAGCCATGGGTTTTATGGTTTCCATGGTTTCTATAGTTTCCATAGATTCTATGGCTTCCATTGTTTCCATGGAGGCCATGGAAACCATCAAAAAAACAGCAAAAAACTTTTTCATAGTGCAAATATACGAAAAAAAAACAAGTTGTCAAATTTTTTTTTAAAAAAATCCGCACCGCCATCACAGACCGCGGCCTCCCACCCACCGGAAGGGGGCGGCTCCTTGTTTCTCTCAAGCGAGTTGCCGCTAGGTTGCCGCTAAGTTGCCGCTGGATTGCCGCTAAGTTGCCGCTGGATTGCCGCCAAGGTTGCGCTAAGGTTAGGCTAGGGTTAGGCAAAGGTTAGGCTCCCATTCCAGTCATTTGCCGCTCTGCAAGCGGCAAACGAGCGGCAAACGAGCGGCAAACGAGCGAAGAAGCAGCGTAATGAATGCGCAATGTATGCCCAACGATACACCAACCATCACCTCAACTTCTCCTCAACTTCTCCTCAACTTCACCTCAACTTCACCTCAACTAAAACCCACCTCAGAGTTGACAAATAGTTGACAAAGAGTTGAGAAATAGTTGACAAAAGGCGGAAGAAAAGATGAAGAAAAGAGGAGCTCTAAAGTTTTCTAGTAAGCAGCAGTTTGCAGGTGAGCATCACAGTGCGGCCTACGAGGTTGGTGGTGTGCACGAAGCGGTCGGTGTCGATGAATGATGTGCGTGTGTAACTGCGCACATCGAGGAGGTTCTCACCTGAAAGCCGCCACACGGCATGCTTGGTCTTGTACTGCACCGATGCCGAAAGCATTGAGGCATCCTTGTACCGCCCTGGTTCTACCTGGTTGTGCATGAAGTTGTATGTACCTCGAATCTCTATGGTCGGCACAGGGAACACTGCCACCGATCCTGTGCAGCGCAGATTGTCGGATGATTGGCTTGTACCTACAGTGCGCGACCAGTCCTTGCCATAGTCACCCTTGGCATTCAGTTCCAGCCACTTGAGAGGTGTGACATCAGCCTGAAGATGCAGGTTATAGCCTGTATGGTAGGCGGTGACAAACTCATTCTGCATCATATACTCACTGCTGCTCCACGACACATCAGCACCAGCAGATAGTTTGGTGAAGAGCGAGAGGATATTTTTCGAAGCATTGATACCTCCACTCGCTGAACGGGTGTGGCTGTCGCGGAAGATGGCTGTGCTCTCCGTACTGGTTTCACTCACTGTTCGTGATGTCAGCACATTGCGCTTGCCTTGGTTGTAACTGGCATTGGCACCAAAGGTGAAGTAACTGAAAGGCACCTGTTTGGTGTAGCGCATGCTCGTGCTCCACGACTCGCTCTTGCCTATCACTCCCGATGCTGCCGAGGTGTTGCGGTAGGTGGTCTGAACGGGTGTGGTGAGCAGGTCCAGGATGTCGCCGGCAGAGTGGCTAAGACCGCTGCTGAAGTTCAGTTCGGATGTGCCACTGAAGGTATAGCGCATGGAGACATTAGGTTCGGCAAAGAGTTGGGAGAACGTGGTACGCTTGTCATCAAACTGAGACAGGTAAGAGAGATTGAGCCACCTGAGTCCCATGCCCATCGACACATAGAACTTCTTGTCCTTTGATGTCCACGAAGTGGAAGGGCTGACCTGGGGAGCCAGTTTCCATCCGTTCATCCGCTGGCTCTGGTCTTCCTGGTCAGGCTTCACCAGTTCCGTCTCTATGAAGTTATAGTTTGCTTCGAGCGATACAGGCATGCTGATCTTCCATTTGCTGCCCAACTTGAATTGAAGCGAGGTGCTGTGACGGGTATCTACCTGTGTACTCTGACCACTCTGGGTAGCCCCCTCCCAGCCTCCCCCTATAGGGGAGGAGAATTGAAGTGCTACACTTGGTGTGCGGGTGAAACCGATGTCGCTGGTGAAGGAGAGCTTCTTCTTGCCCAGACGGATAGTGCTCCAGAAGTTGTTGTGCAGATTGACAGAGGTGGACTTTCTGTGCTGCGCGGCCAACAAACCATCGGCAGCAGAAGTGGAATACACATCGTTGTCGTTCGTCACGAACTGAGCCTTGGCGCTGAAGGAATCTGAGAAATAGCGATTGCTTCCGTTGTGCTCATACCTGAGATTTAACGCAGGCCGATGGGTCGTGACGAGAGGATTGGTCATCTCGGCAATGTATATGTTCTCACCTCCGGCGAAATAGAACGACTCGGAACTGGCACTGCTTGTCATGCGGTCGTAGGTGTAGTCGACATTTGCCCTTATCTGTCGAACACTGTCAATCTTCTGTATGGCATTGAGACTGCCGTAGCCATGACGGCGAAAGACGGCTTCGCCCACGCTGGCATATTCCTGTCCCCATGCAGGGAGCGTGGTGGTGGCAAGCGAACTGAAGTCATCGCCTCCAAAGTGGTCTATCATGTCATAGAGTCCGAAACGGCCGTTGTTGCTGTATTTTGCCGAGGCAAGCAACTGGAAATTGTCGGTGAACATCATCTCGTTGACTCCTATGGCATACAGAGGCTCCCCTTCGCGCCATCCAATGCCAAACTCAGGCTGTCCGAAGGGCTTGAACTTTGCCTTGGCAGTGAGTTTCACGTTGATGGCCACATTGTCGCTCTCCTCGTCAGCATCAATCTTGCGATGTCTGTGGTGTTTCAGTATCTCCACCTGAGAGGCAAATTGGGCTGGGATGTTCTTTGTGACAAGGTTGTAGCGACCCCCAAGCATGTCGAGTCCACCGATGTAGAAGTTCGAGATGCCCTTGCCCATATAGCTGATGGCACCATTGTCAGAAATGTCAATACCCGGCAGGTTCTTCAGTCCGTCCTCCAGCGTGACATCCCCCTTCTTGAGAAATGAAGCGAGATTGTAGCGGAGCGTATCGCCCAGCATAGTCACAGGCGGTGCCTTGACCATTACCTCCTTGAGAGATATTGTCTTGGGGGTGAGGATGATATCCTGCTTCGTTGATTTCGACTTCAGTTCCAGCATCTCCTCCTCCTTCTCGTAACTGATATGGTTATACTGCATCACCACTTCCTCCTTGGGCTTCTCCTTCAGTTCCAGTGTATATATGCCCTGGCCGTTGGTGGTGGTGAAGCCAAGTGTCTTGGTGCCACTGAGACACTTCACAATCACATCACTCACAGGCTGGTTCTGCAGGTTGATCACACGACCCGTCACCTCAACCTGAGCCAAGGCCTGAGCAGCGGATATTGCCATATATAATATAATGAAGAGGAATCGCTTCATATTATTTCAGTTGACCTTCGGTCTTCTTCAGACGCGACTCGGGATAGCTCAAGCTGGGGCTTGGCTCTCCTCTCGCTGCTACTTCAGTTCAAGTGGTTGATATTTATGGGCCTTCTGCAGGACCATCATGTGTGATGTCATGCCAATATAGTAAGTGAAACCATTGATGGTTGTTCCGCCAACGTCGTCTGCATATTCGGGAACGTAATAGGTCGGTTCATTGACATAGCGAGGATTGCCAAGCGTCTGCTTCTTGTACTTCATCAGCTTCTTTCGGTCATACTTGTGGTATTGCGGATTGCTGACAAAGGTGATGTCCTTTACCACATTCTTGGTTTCATACATCTCAAAGCAATGTATGCCCAGATCATCCTCTGCCTTGACAATCAGTCCTGGCAAACCACGCAATTTCCAAGGGCCTGCAGACGAAGGAATATCCTCTGTGTACCATACGGTCCATTTCTTGCCATAGAGTTCACCCGTAGCACGGTGACAAGGCAGGCCGCAAATGGTCAGCGTATCGTCCGTCAGTTTCCAATTCACTTTGGCCAGTGGTTCATGGCTTTCAAAGCGGTAGGGGTAAAGGGGCTCGACGGCTATCACCTCATTCTTCTTCAAATCCGTTGTCACGTTCTGATGATGCATCAAGAAGGTATTAAGCATTTCCTTACCGACACCTCCATTTCTGTTGTATGAAAGAACCGTGGTGCAATAGGTTGCCTGAGAGCCAACCAACAGGGCAAGGCGTAAAGAGTCTGACACGCTTTGTCCATTCTCGTCCTGAGTGTTGATGGTATAATTGTAAAACGCCACAAACTGTGTGGAATCAAGCTTTGTGCTTGTCTGCGCCCATCCGCATATCG
>R03__coassemble_353_pt1 | contig 27441 bp, 21 predicted proteins | sample R03__metabat2_high_PE_038 | metagenome-assembled genome bin R03 | reverse complement strand
TCCTGTATAGACTATCAATGATCTTTGGGTAAACACAGGGTTTTGCAGGTGAGCCCAAATTTTTCTGAGGTTTCTCCAAATTTTTCTAAGGTTTCACTTCCCAGTGGCCGCTGTAGCCGCTGCCGATGAAAACTATATGTGGAAGTTTGGCGATATGGCGTTTGATAGTTTTTATATTCTTTTTTGACAAGGAGGCCATTTCCTTAAGTGTTATTCGCGGGTCATATTTCACCATAAATTCAATCCATGAGTCCAAATCTAAATCTTGAAGCCCACCTTGAAGCCCACCTTGAAGCCCACCTTGAAGCCCACCTTGAAGCCCACCTTGGGTGACACCTTGGGTGACACTTTGGGTGATGTCTTGGGTGACATCTTGAGTGCCATCTTTGAATACAGGCTGTATGAGGCTGATGAATTTTTCACGCTGTATGGTGGCCAGAAGTCCTCCGCGCACTACTTCAAACGTAGGAACGGACAGTTTTTCCTTCCGAAAACCTTCCACTATCTTTTCGTATCCGCGACCCCAGTTTTCGATATATCCGGCAAGATAGAAGACGCGGGCCATTAAGTCGTTTCGTGGACTTGACTCATGACTTTCCATGAGCGTGGCTGCCGTGAAGCCTTCTGGCAAAGTGCCAGGGTTCCAAAGCGTGATACGATCATCCCATATCTTCATCTGGATGAAAGTTTTCTGGTAGTCCTTGTGAACAATGGCGTTGCACAGCATCTCACGCAATGCACCATCTGGTATCTCCAATGGTTCTATGCGCTGCATGCCTTCATAATGGATAGGAGCAGTCAGGTATTTATTGCGCAGCACCTGCATAAGGGTCTCGGGCATCATGATAAGAGGACAGCTGACGTCGTCGCTGCCGATGAGGTCGGCATCGTTTCGGCGAAATCGTCCAATGCGGAAAATGGCAGAAGGACACCACTGCTCAATATCCTTGCCAAAAAGCAGGAGTGCGGCCAAAGTCAGTTTCCCATCCGGCGTCATCACATGCAAGCGGCGCAAAGTATGCTCAACGCTTTCTTCGCGGCACGAAGCCGGCAACCTGCCACACCACACGGCATGACGTTGGAAGAAGCGGACTGCATCCTCACTTATATCATCAAGAGAAGCGAAATCAGGAGTCGTTGATTCCCATGTCACCTTCATTTTCTTCATGATAAACTGCTGCAGGGCAACACCATTCAATTCCTGCTTAGTACTGCCGGAACGATAGTGGTACTTGCCATGATAACTGATTGGCAGGTCACTCGGTTCAACAATGATTTCAACATACTCTCTATCCCCATCTTTCAGGATATTGATGCCACAGACAATGCCAAGTTGTGAGACAATCTTATTCGGAATATCCTCCGACAGTTTCTTGGCATCTGCCACACCAACCACCTCGCGGTTGTCGTTCACACCGATATAGAGTCTGCCGCCCTGTGCATTGGCAAAGCCGCAGATCCACTTCAGGTACTCATCCCGCCACGACTGCTTGTATTCTATGTTCTGACTCTCGCCAAATTCCAACTTAGCCATCATTTTACCGTTTTGTTACAGAGAGGATGTACGCTTTGGTTTGTCGTCGACAAAGTTACGAAAACTTTTTGTTAAAATAACAGAAACAAGGACGAAAAAATGCCGTTGGAGTGTATTTTTTGATTTATATCGTGTATATTCAGCACAAAAGTTAGTATATTTGCGCAATTCGATAGAACAAAAAGATGCCAAGAATTGCCAGCAGGATATTTTTTTGTACATGGAAAAGTTCATATAAATTCTGTTTGTCATGGTCTGTAGGCGGAGATTTCCTCCAGCTTGTCCCAGATGAGAGCGACGTAGCTGCTGTTGCCGTTGCCTATGATGTGGCGGTCGGTTCGGTCGGTGCTGTCCGCTTTGTCAGATGCTACGAGCGTGGTGTGACCTTCCTCATCGACATGCACGGTGCAAGGACCTGTGCAGGAAAAGTAATCTTCGCCCAGGATGCAGTGGAACGTAGCTACGGCATCCCACAGATACTGTCCCACATCGCCTCTCTCCCATTCGTTGTACCTGCTGTAGGTCTGGTATATGGGACTCTCCGGTTGCCACGAGTATTGTTGCAGAATCCTATCGTGGACAGAGGGAAATGTCATTCCCGCTTCCAGCGGGTAGAGATGCAGAGGCGTAGGCCACTGTTCTATCACCTTCTTTGCCAGCGGAATATCACCGCCTACGTTGTATTCCACATCGAGGAACTGGGTATTGCCGCTTGCGTCGGCATAGCGCAGCGGGACCGCAGAGAAACATCCGCCGGTAATGTCAACAGCCTTCACCTTGCGCTGTATCAGTTCCATGCCGCTCAGAGAGGAGTATTCATCAGCCTCAGAGTCCATGAGTTGGCCCAGATTGGTGAGCATACCCAGACATACTATGTTCACATTGCCATCAGCGGCTTCACTGAGCAGTTTCCGGTAAAGTTTCATACCCGACAGTCTTTGCGAGAGCGGAATGTCCGTAGGCGGGAAGAGCAAGGTATTGTCAGACCCCACCAAGTCGGCTATCTCATAATATGGCGTACATTCAACGGGGTGCAGATTCCCACTGCGGACCAGTCCCAGCGGTATGTCATCAGCCTTGTAGTAGTGCATGAGGGCATCGGCAAGCCTATGACACTTCTCTTCTCCGCAATCCTGCATTACGCCCAATATCCTGCATACTCCCTTTGCCCTGAGGGCGAATGCTGCCTGCATGGCAAACAGGTCATCGGTGCAGTTACCCAGATCGGTATCTATTATCACGTTGACAGTGCCTTGAGGCTTATCCAGAGTGACGGCATCGTCTTCTGAGCATGCCGTCAGCAGTAACCCCGCCAGTAAAGTGCAGGACACGGAAATGAATATGTTTGCTATAAGTCTGTTCATTTACTTGAGGAGTGTTTTTCAGTAGTGATTTTTAGTGGACAGTTATGGTTTTCTATTTGTCTTCAGGATTATAGTTCAGCAAACTATGAACTGCATCGTGTATCCTGACAATCTCTTCTCCATCATCCAGCGTATATATCTGATAGGCAAAATGGAAATCTTCGCAAATAAACTCCTTGTATCCTTTTCGCCTCCATTCGTTATTGTAGCGAGCTAAAGAATATATTTTTGCATATCGACCCAACGAGGCTAAAGCGTCATATAGCCGCTACTCTTTCTTCAGTATGGTCACGAAGTCCAAAGATTCATGCAATTCCATGGCTGTGTCATAGAACTGTTCCATCTTCTGATGGACCAGTTTGTCAATGTACACTTCCATTTGCTGCGTAGTGTTGCATGATTCTACGTTCCAGCATTGACTGCGACTCGGACAGCGTGTAGCAGTTTTGCTGTAGTTCAAAACGAGTAGCCACGGGATTGTCCATGCAATGAAAATCGCTGCCATACTCCACAGCAGGTTCAGATGCCAGGCTCAAACTCTCCGGCTTATCATTGTCATTATATTGGTTCATATTGTCCTGTATTTTTACACAAAGTTACGAAAAAGTTTTGAGACTGCCAAATTTATTTTTATGTTTTTTTGCTTTCACGCAGATAAGGGGATGACCTCTAACCTAAATCATCGCCCCACGCGCTCGTTGTCGTGGGTGATGATGAGGTAGATTAATGAAAATCATTTCGATGTCAAAGGTGGTGTCGCCAACGATCAAGGTCTCTGCTATTAAAGCCAAGCTGTCTATTCCTCCATGTCGAGTTGCTCTACCGTAAAGGTATGTTGTTCTGTGAGTGGCATGGCTATTGTGATGCGATATCTGCCGCAAGGGAAGATAAGGCCGATGTGGTTGGAGTCTCCATCAGTGCCAATCAGACCGCAGACAACTTTCCGTGTCTCATCAAACTCGGGACATGTCCACCAGCAATATCCGTTGTCATCACAGAGTTCGTTTTTCAGTCCTTCCCACTTAGGTCCGTAACATGTATGGGTGTCAATGGATATGCTCTGCGAGATGTTGATACGGTTCGTTTCCTTCGCCAAGGTCACCTCGGCCGAGATCACTACGTCGCTGTACTTGGCATGTATCACAGCGAGCGAGTCACCTGTTGCCAGGTCACGAATAATAAACGGCGGTCTCTGCGCCCACATACTGATGCCCACCATCATGAGCAAAGCAGCCAAAAACAACGTCTTTTTCATATTTTTATAATAAAAATTTTGATTCACCTTGCAAAGTTACAAAAAAAAATTGACATCGCCAAATTTTTTCACGAATGTCCGCCAAAAGATGCCCGGCTAACCGGCAAACCACCCAACCGGCTAACCACCGTTTGTTTTTGCACACATACCACTGTATTTTGTGCATAAATCAGGTATTTTCGGGGGAAGATATATTTTTTTTGAAAAAAGTTGCAAAAAAATTTGGTCATGTCAAAAAAAAGTTGTAACTTTGCACTCGCAATCGGAAAAAGAGGCACATAACAATGCTTAAAATCCTTGCAAAAAAGGACTGGTGCGTTAGTTCAGTTGGTTAGAATATCTGCCTGTCACGCAGGGGGTCACGAGTTCGAGTCTCGTACGCACCGCCAACCACTTTAAGGAAGGTTACCGCATAGGTGACCTTCTTTCTTTTTACCCCACCCCCACACACCTTTATATAAATATTATTTAGGAATGATAGACATTATGAAAAAAACCTATCAGAGTCGATATGGTGAAATGATGATGCTAAGATGGCGGGGCTGGAGAGATTAAACATTCTTCAAATAAATTTTGTCAAGTCAAAAATTTTTCGTAAATTTGCATTTCGAAAATCTTTTATGAATATATTTTAGAATATGATAACAGTAACAAACCTTGCTGTGCAATTTGGCAAGCAGGTGCTCTACAAGGATGTGAACCTGAAATTTACCAATGGTAATATCTATGGCGTAATAGGTGCTAACGGTGCCGGTAAGTCAACTTTGCTGAAGGCTATAAGCGGCGAACTGGAACCTACCGCTGGAAGCATAGCCCTGGGACCTGGAGAACGACTGTCGGTGTTGGCTCAGGACCATAACAAATTTGACCAATACAACGTGATGGATACGGTGATGATGGGACATTCGGTGTTGTGGGGCATAATGAAGGAGAAGGAAGCCCTCTACGCAAAGGAGGACTTCACCGATGAGGACGGTGTGCGTGCTGCCGAACTGGAGGAGAAGTTTGCAGAGTTGGACGGCTGGAATGCAGAGAGCGATGCCGCCATACTGCTGAGCGGTCTGGGCATAAAAGAAGACCTGCACTATCAGCAGATGGCTAGTCTGAGCGGAAAACAGAAAGTGCGTGTGATGCTGGCCCAGGCCCTGTATGGCAATCCGGACAACCTGCTGCTCGACGAGCCTACCAACGACCTCGACCTCGACACCGTGGAATGGCTTGAAGACTATCTGGCCAATTTCGAGCACACGGTGCTGGTGGTGAGCCACGACCGACATTTTCTCGACGCCGTGTCCACCCACACCATCGACATCGACTATGGCAAGATAAACCTGTTTGCCGGCAATTACAGTTTCTGGTACGAATCGAGCCAGCTGGCACTGAAGCAAGCCCAGAACCAGCGTGCAAAGGCAGAGGAAAAGCGCAAGGAACTGGAAGAGTTTATCCGCAGGTTCTCGGCCAATGTGGCCAAGTCAAAGCAGACCACCTCGCGCAAGAAAATGCTGGAGAAACTCAGCATCGACGAGATAACTCCAAGTACCAGAAAATATCCTGGCATCATATTCCAAATGGAACGCGAACCGGGCAACCAAATACTGCACGTGGAAGGTCTCAAGGCCACTGCCGAAGACGGGACACTGCTCTTCGACGACCTCACCTTCACAGTAGAAAAAGGCGAGAAGGTGGTGTTCCTCTCCCATGACCCAAGAGCCATGACGGCACTCTTCGAAATCATAAACGGCAAGCGCGAGCCCGAAGCAGGACGCTACGACTGGGGTGTTACCATCACCACGGCCTACCTGCCTCTGGACAACACGGCATTCTTCCAGTCGAACATGAACCTCGTGGAATGGCTCTCACAGTTTGGCGAAGGCAACGATGTGTTCTTCAAGGGCTACCTGGGCCGTATGCTCTTTTCGGGCGAAGATGTGCTGAAGAAGGTGAACGTGCTCTCGGGAGGAGAAAAAATGAGATGCATGATTGCACGAATGCAGCTCAAGAATGCAAATTGTCTCATCCTCGACACACCTACCAATCACCTCGATCTGGAAAGCATCCAAGCATTCAACAACAACCTCAAGACCTTCAAGGGAAACATACTATTTGCGTCGCACGACCATGAATTTATCAACACCGTGGCCAACCGCATCATAGAACTAGGACCAAACGGCCACATCGACAAGCTGATGACCTACGACGACTACATAGCATCTGACGGCATTAAGGAACTTCGCCAGAAGATACGTTGAAAACGTTGGAAACGTTGGAAACGCTGAAAACTGAGAAAAATTTGGTAATATCAAAAAAAAATCGTAACTTTGTAGGCTGAATCGCAAAAACAAAAAAAATTATACAAAAAAAATGGCAAAGAAGAACAAACGTGAAGCTGTAGGCTTTGACGCCCAGCTCAACAAATCCGAGGCATGGATTGAAAGCCACATCAAGCAACTTGGCATTGGTCTCCTCGTAGTGTGTGTAATAGTTATCGGTATCTGGCTGTGGAACAACCACACTGAGAGTGTGGAGCAGGACGCTGCCAAGGCTATCGCAAAAAGCGAAATGGCCTTTATGCAGGAACAGTATCAGCAGGCCCTCGACGGTGATGGTGCAGCAGAGAAGGGACTTCTCAAAGTCATCAAGGAATTCAGCGGCACGAAGACTGCCAACCTGGCACGACTCTATGCCGGTCTGTGCTACATACACCTCGACAAGAACGACGACGCCATCAAGATGCTCGAGAGTTTTGATCCTCAGGACGACCTTATGATCAGCCCAAGTGCCGTTGCCGCCCTTGGCAACTGCTATGTAGACAAAGGCGACACAGAGAAAGGCGCTGAGACCCTGGTCAAGGCAGCAAAGATGGCAGACAACGAAGCCACAAGCCCTGTATTTCTCAGCAGCGCTGCCAAGCTCTACGAAAGTCTTGGCAACACCGGCAAGGCCTTAGAGCTCTATCAGCAAATCAAGAAAGACTATTCTACCAGCATGGTAGCCAACGACATCGACAAATACATTGAGCGTGTCAGCAAGTAAGAAAACAAATCTTTCGCACTACGACCCAGCCTCGGTTCCTGACGCAAGGGGTATGAAGGTAGGCATCGTAGTGAGCGAATGGAACGACAACGTAACGGGAGCACTGCTTGACGGTGCTCTCAATACGTTAATCGCGCACGGAGTAGTGCAAGAGGACGTCAACGTGATGTATGTTCCGGGGAGTTTCGAACTCATCTACGGAGCCTCGCAGATGGTAAAGCGCGGTGTAGACGGCGTGATTGCCATAGGCTGTGTCATCCGCGGCGACACCCCACACTTCGACTACATCTGCCAAGGCACCACCTACGGACTTTCCCGCCTCAATGCCACTCAGGACAAGCCTGTGATTTTCGGTCTGATCACGACCAACGACATGCAACAGGCCCTGGACCGCTGTGGCGGCAAGCATGGCAACAAGGGTGACGAATGTGCCGTAACCGCAATAAAGATGATTGCTATATCAAAACAGCAAAACACATAGCAAGCAGTGTGGCCGGCAGCCTGCTGCTACTCACGGCAGTGCTGGCCATCGTCATCAACCTTCCATCCACACAACGGCGACTGGGTGAGTGGGTTGCTGATGCAATTTCAGAAAAGCTGGGTACAGATTCCTCGGTAGGAAGAATTGACTTTGCCCTGCCCAACCGACTCATCATCCACGACCTCCTCATCGCCGACCAGAAGGGCGATTCGATGCTCTATGCCAGAATGGCAGCGGTGAACATCTGTCCAGGAAGCAAGGCTGGTATCGGGGCGGTGCAGATCATCGACTCAAGGGCATGGATAAAATCAAACGACTGCGACGAGTGGAATTTCCAGTTCGCCGTAGATAGCCTTTCCTCCTCCGACAGCGATTCAGAGACACAGATCGCCATCGACGACATCATCATCCGCAACCTCCAGGTGTGCCATACATCCACACCAGGATCCACTTTTTCGCGATACAACGGCAATGCGACACTCAACCTTAGTGCCAAAAGCATAGACATCGATGCCAGCGATATTTCATGCAAATACACAAACCTCTTCGGCAGCATAAATTTCGCTGACACGGCATTCGCCTCGCCCTGCACCCTCAGCCTCGAGAGCAACGACATCAACTTCAGAGACAACGAGTTCAAGACCGGCGATACCCATCTCGACATATCATCAAACGAGCTGGACCTGACCTCCCTTCGCCTTGCCCCCCAGAGCAAAGAAGCAGAAGCCGACATTGCAAGTATCACCCTATGCCCCACCCTGCCCACGATGCTCCGAGCCGTGTGCACAGACCTGCCCCAAGAGTTCAGCACCCTGAGCCAAAGCATGCTCCCCGCCCACATGAGCGGCACAATCACCATAGACAGCACCCACGTCTCAGCTTCAGACATCGACGCAGAATGCGCTGACAACAACAACAATATACACATAGCCCGCCTTGAAACCACCCATGACTTCTCAGAATTCTGCATCCATGATGCAGCAATAGACCTCTCAGCCAATGCAGCAAGCACATTGCTTCCCCTCACAGGACTGGATGAAGAAGCATCGCAAATGATCAGCCGGCTTGGCGACATATCCATTCAGGGCAGTGCCACGAAAGACACCAGCCTCGCCATAGAAGCAGCGTTCAAATCCACGCTGGGCAATGCCATGCTCACCTACTCCCCTTCGGCAGCAACAGCCGAGATGAAATCGTTCAGCATAGGGAAACTGCTTGCCCGTGAAGACATCGGCAAAATAAGCGGTAACATACAGTTGCACCCCGGAAATTCAGCCAAAGGCAGAGACAGTATATATATAAAAGGTGTGGCATCCTCCCTGGAATATGGCGGCTATGCCTATCGCGCCATCAAGTTCGACGCCGTGACAAACCACTTCAGCAACCTCAGCGACGTCGCCACCTTCAAAGCCACCATCTCCGTCGACGACCCCAACCTCACCGCCAGCATATCGGGTTCGGGAACCAGGTCCGAGGCAGGACGCATCGGTGCGAAAACCACGCTGCAGATATCAGCCAACCGTATGGCCCTCATGCCGATGCTCAAGGAGAACGCACCCCAGTATATTGACCTTACGGCCGATGCAGAAGGAGAATTTTCCGACCTATACGATGCCACAGGCAGCGTAGACATAACCCATCTAACCATCGACAGGCAGCAAGTGGGGAACTGCAAACTCAACATCAGCAGCACAGACGGTTCGGGCCGCCGGCTGCACTTCGACAGCGATTTTCTCACAGCCGACCTAGAAGGATATGTCAACGGCCACAGTGCTGACTTCGACTTCGATGCCACAGTGTGCGAAAGCGAAATGCTGCAGCAGTTCGTAAGAAATGAAGTCAATCTCTCACAGCCTGTGCATATCGCCGGTCACTACAACACCCTCACCAGCCGGCTCAAGGCCGACATCTATGCTCCCTGTCTGAACCGCAAGGGCGAAACATACCATGACACCCACATTCGCGGCATTGCCCAGATGCTCAATGCAGAAGGCCGGAAGAGCGTGGTGTGCAACAATGTCTACGTAGTCAGCGGCGACTATCACCTGTTAGTCAACGGCACCGTATCCGACAACCCCTCCGACTCCATAACAGCCACATTCAGCGGTTTTGATGTTGCGACACTGGTAGACATGGTGAATTTCCACGCCGTGCGCTTTGGCGGCAACCTGTCGGGCGAAGCCGTGGTAAAAAACATTTTCGACACGCCTGACCTCTCCGGTCGGCTGATAGTCAAAGACTTCACTCTCGATGAAGGTCCGCTAGGCACGGCCCATATACAAGCCAACTGGGACAACACGATCAGAGGAGTGCAACTGCAAGCCCATATAGAGGAAAACGATTCGAGTTTCACCGACGTCACGGGTCACGTAGCCCCGAGTTCGGGCCACGACGACATCCTCATCAATATCGCAGCCCACAACACCAACGCAGACTTCCTCAACGGCATGGTAGGAGGCATCTTCGACAACATACACGGCGATGTCAACGGTCTGCTCACCGTGGTCACCGACTCCACCAACGCAGTAGACCTGCTCGGCACCATGAACGCCGATGTGGCCCTTACACTCCATCCTACCGCCGTGGAATATCATGTCGATGCCCGCGACACCATCCGTTTCCAGCACGACAGGTTTGCGTTTGAAGACCTGCGGCTCCACGACAGACACAACCAGACTGCCGTAGTCAACGGTACGGTGTCGCACCACAACGTGAAGAACTTCAGCTACAGTTTCGACATCGACTACAATGACTTCCTACTCTACGACGAACACGAATTCAATTCCGACAAATTCCTTGCCACCGTATTCGGCAATGGCAGCCTCAGCCTCCGTGGAGCCGATGGCCATGCCCTGAAAGTCAATGCCGATGTAACGCCATCACGAGGCAGCGTCTTTACCTATGATGCCTCAACCCCAGACGCCATCAGTACCAATAGCTTTATCACCTTCCATCAGAAAGATACCACCGCCACCGATCCACTCCTGGTTAGTGAGTCAGCCGAAGGAGCAGCCACCATCCAGCCGGCACCCGCAGCCGACTATTCCTCAGACATTTTCCTCGACATGAACATCCACGTAACACCCGACTGTGCCATAAAACTCAAGATGGACAGTGCCGACGACGGCTACATCACCACCTACGGCACCGGCAACCTCCTGGCCCACTATCACAACAAGAGTCCTTTCACCCTGCACGGCACGTACAACATCACCGGAGGCAAATACCGCCTCTACCTGCAAGACATCATATACCGCGACATGGAACTGCAAAAAGGCAGCAGTGCCGTGTTTAACGGCAATCCGTTCGATGCCAACATACACCTCATTTGCTGGCACACCCTCAATGCCGTGCCGCTGCGCGACCTCAGTGCCACGGCAGCATTCTCGCAAAACAACAAGGTGAAGGTGATATGCCAACTTGACGTCACCGGTACGCTGGGAAACATGAACGTGGGGTTTGACATGCAACTGCCCAACGTGAGCGACGAGACCCGTCAGATGGTACGCAGCCTTATCAGCACCCAGGAAGAGATGGACATGCAGATGATATACCTGCTCGGTCTGGGACGCTTCTACACCAGCGAGATGGCCCGTGCCAGCGGCGAGACAGGCACCGGTCAGGCAGCCAATTCGCTGCTTTCATCCACCATCAGCGGCCAGGTGAACCAGATTCTCGACAATGTCATCGGCACAAACCGCTCGTGGAATTTCGGCACAGGTCTCAGCACTGGCGAGAAGGGTTGGGAAGACCTCGACGTAGAGGGTACTCTCTCTGGACGGCTCTTCGACGACCGCCTCCTCATCAACGGCAACTTCGGCTATCGAGAGAATTCCCTCACCAACAAAACCAGTTTCATCGGCGACTTTGACGTGAAATACAAACTATGGGAAAACCGCAACATATATATCAAGGCATACAACCAGACCAACGACCGCTATTTCACCAAAGCCACTCTCAACACTCAGGGTCTGGGTATATCGGTACAAAAAGATTTTGACTCATGGAAACAACTTTTCAGGCGAAAGAAGTCACTCGACAAATAGTGGAGTGGATTCGCACATGGTTTGACCAGAACGGACCCGGATGCAATGCCGTGCTGGGCATCAGCGGTGGTAAGGACTCCACAGTAGTGGCCGGACTTTGCTGCAAGGCATTGGGCAAAGAGCGAGTCATCGGCGTACTCATGCCCAATGGTTCCCAAACCGACATTGCCGACTCGCGCGAAATATGCCGTTTCCTCGGCATACGCAGTTTTGAAATCAATATCGGAGGTGCCTTCGATGCACTGAAGGCCGAACTGCAAAAGGCTGGTATAGAGCCCAGCGAGCAGACCCTCACAAACCTGGCTCCGCGACTCCGGATGAGCACCGTATACGCCGTGTCGCAGTCCTTCAACGGGCGCGTGGCAAATACCTGCAATCTCTCCGAAGACTGGGTGGGCTACAGCACACGCTACGGAGACTCCGTGGGCGATTTCTCTCCGCTGTCACACCTCACAGTGCAGGAAGTGAAAGCCATTGGTCACGAACTCGGTCTGCCGGCCCATTTGGTGGACAAGACCCCTATCGACGGACTCGTGGGCAAGACCGACGAAGACAACCTCGGTTTCACCTATGCCGAACTCGATCGCTACATACGCACAAGCCAGATAGACGACCCCGACCACAAAGCCCTCATCGACCGCAAACACCAGACAAACCTCTTCAAGCTGCAGCTGATGCCAAGCTTTGAATATAATGCATAATTCAAAATGAAGGCTGTCCTGGACGAATTGTATGCTCGATTTGATGCGGAGAAGTTCTCGGCGGGGGATCCTTGTGGGGTGGTCAGAGAACTGATGCGGCATACCGACAGCCAGATGGACATTGAGATCGGGGCACTGCTCGTGGCTGTGATAAGCTGGGGGTCGCGCAAGGTCTTTATTCCTGTGGCACGGCATATGCTTCGCGACGAGATGAAATGGCATCCTGCAGAATTCGTCATGAGCGGAGCATTCGAGCACAGCTATCAGGATGCCAAGAAACAGTGCGTATACCGCACACTCAACGTGCCTACATTCCAACAGATATGCCGCAACCTATGCAATGAGCTCCAAGACCACGCCACCATGGAGCAGCGACTTGCAGGACTTTCTTCCGAAGAAGCCATTGCAGAGATATGCCGTTGGCTCGAACCAGCCAAAATCGGCACACCAGGTAAAAGTGCGTGCAAAAGGGTGTGTATGTTCCTTCGCTGGATGGTGAGACACGAAAAGCCCGATTTCGGGCTCTGGACTTCACGAAGCCAGAGTGATCTCTATGCCATTCTCGACACCCATGTGTGTCAGTTGACAGCTCCTCTGCTGGAGAATAGTTCGAGGAGTTCAAGTAGTCCTACCTGGAAAACGTGTACAAAATTGACTGAGATATTTAAGAGTTGGGATGCAGAAGACCCACTCAAGTATGATGTAGCCCTCATAACCCTTGCCGATGCGCACAAGTAACAAGGAGTAGGGAGCAGGGAGCAAAAAAAAGAGGGTAAGCTTGCTATATCGCACCGCTACAACCTGCTGCCTTTGCTGCGGTCAAGCCCTGGAGGATTCACAGGGAGCTGGTCGTATAGGACTTACCCGACTGCAAAGTTACGAAAAAAATCTGATATTACCAAATTTTTTTGACTTTAGGTCAGAAATATTTAATAAATTTGGTAGTTTCATTTTTTTTTTGTATATTTGCATTTTGAACGCAACTTAGCAAAAAGACTAAAATAAAAAAAACAATAGATTTATGAAAAGACTTTACGCATTGATGGTGCTTGCATGCTTCATGATGATGGCTAATGCACAGCACAGGCAGCCTCGGAAGATTGGCCGCAAGGGAACTGAAACAGTGAATATCGTGGCTACAAACCTCACCGTAGACGATTGGAATTTATGGGGATGGGAGGAAATCGACGTGTATGCCAGCACAAACACCTACGAAGTGGGAATCTATATTGAGGCAACGGCCCCTACAGGCAGTTTTACCGAAGACGACCTCTACGAAGGCTACAGCTACATACTGGGTACAGACACGGCATGGGTTGAGACAGCAAGCTTCACCATTGCCGAAGACGGATCACACTACAAGCTCAGCGGCAGCGTGAAATGCAACGACGGACAGACCTATGTGCTCGACCTTTCTTACGCGGTTCCGGAAAAGACTCGCACTGCATCGGTAACCATCACGGATGCAGAATGGGGAGACTACAGATACTATGACGGAAGCATACAGGGTCTGGGCTACAGTGCCGATGGGAAGAAATATTTCTCGCTGTGTGTGTATACCGACGACATTGCGGGGACGTACGAAGCAGGTGATTTTGACGACTACTACACCTATCTGTGTGAGATAGAAGGCACGGATACAGTGTATTTCGACTTCGTTGACGGCAGTTGCGAGATAACAGTTGACGGCGATGAGATAAGTGCCACAGGAAAGGTGCTGCTGAAGAGTGCAGCTGATGCTGACGATGTTCCTGAATACACATTCAGCATCACAGGCAAAATGACCTCGGAAGAGGAAGAAGAGGAGGAAGAAGGCGACAATCTGCTCACCAACGGCGGTTTTGAGACATGGACCAGCGATGCCCAGCCTACAGGATGGGAAGGATGGCAGATAACCGAAAAAGGCAACACTGGAGGTGCTACTCTTTCCAAGAGTACCGATGCACACTCGGGCACCTATTCGTGCCAAGTTGCAGGAGCCTCGAGCAACAAACGTCTCTCCACAGGCAAGATGACCCTTGCAGCAGGTACATACCACGTGAGCCTGTATGCCAAGGCCGCTGGTACGAGCGGAGCAATAAAACCAGGATACGCCACCCTGCAGTCAAGCGGCAGTGCAAGCTACAACTACGGCGATTTCGCCAACAATCCTGTTTCGCTCACACAGAGTTGGCAGAAAGTATCGTATGACATCACCCTCAGCGAGAAAACCGACCTCGCCATCATCATCATGAACTACAAGAACTCCGGCGATTGCCTCATCGACGACGTATACCTCAGCACCAGCGGTGGAGGTGGTGGCGAAGAAGGCGAACCACTGGAATATGACGAGACCACAGACTTCATCTACGACTTCACCTCTGGCATAACCGTTGACGACGACTTCCTGGAAGACTACGGAGTGCTGTATGTAGATGCCGAAATGGATGGCAAGTACATTGGACTTGAATTCAACGTAGAAGAAAAAGACTCGAAGATAACCATCCCAGAAGGCACATACACCATTGACTCCACATATGGTGTCGGCACAGTGAGCGCATCGGATGGCTTAGACGACGAAGGCTATGTGACGTATTCATTCGCAGCCAATCTTGACGACGAAGGATATCTCAGCGATGTATGGTTCCTGGTGAGCGGTACGGTAACCGTGAAGAACGTAGACGGCAAACTCTCTGTCACCGTCGATGCCAAGAACTCAAACGGCAACAGCGTGAAGTGCACCATAGGAGCAGGAGGAGACACCCCTACCCCACAGGGAAACGACATCTACAGCATAGACTTCACCCAGGGTCAGGGCGATTGGACTATAAAGGATGTGGACAAGGACGAAGACCTGTCATACGTATGGAAACAGAGTTCCAGCTACGGAATGAAGGCAAGTGCCTACGTAAGCAAGACATACTATGTGGTAGATAGTTGGATCGTCTCTCCTGCAATCACTATCGGAGACACCTACGAAAGTGCGACCCTCACCTTCAATCACGGAGTGAACTACTGCGCCGCACCTGCAGAACATCTCTCGGCACTTATATCAGACGACGGCACAAACTTTGCCGAACTCGATGTAGAAGATTGGCCTGTAGGTGACAGTTGGGACTTTATGGAGTCATCCGTAAGCCTCAACGAATATCTCGGCAAGACCGTGTATCTGGCATTCCGCTACACCAGCACCGACAGCGAGGCAGCAATATGGGAGATAAAGAGCGTGAAGGTTGAGGGTGAAATTTCGAGCGGAATTTCACACGTTGAAAACGCAGGAAACGTTGAAAACAAAGGAAACTGCTTCGACCTTACAGGCCGCAAGCTCCCATTAGGCCAATTAGCCCCATTAGCCCCATCTGGCCTATATATCATAAACGGTAAGAAAGTGTTTGTAAAATAAAAATAGTACATCGTACATGACCAAATCGTAAATGATTTAAATAGTACATTGTATATGTCCAAATCGTAAATATTAAGATGGCAAAAGAACTGAAAGACCTCACAAAGAGAAGCGAGAACTACTCGCAGTGGTATAACGAACTGGTGGTAAAAGCCGAGCTGGCTGAGCAGAGTGACGTAAGAGGATGCATGGTGATCCGTCCCTACGGATACGCCATATGGGAAAAGATTCAGCACGAACTGGACCAGAAATTCAAGGAGACCGGCGTAGTAAACGCCTATTTCCCTCTGCTAATACCAAAATCGTTTCTCTCGCGCGAAGCAGAACACGTGGAAGGATTTGCAAAGGAATGTGCCGTGGTGACCCACTATCGTCTGAAGACAAACGAAACCCACGATGGAGTGGTAGTGGACCCAGCAGCAAAACTCGAAGAAGAACTGATTATCCGACCAACATCGGAGACCATCATCTGGAACACATACAAGAATTGGGTGAAGTCGTATCGCGACCTGCCTATTCTGTGTAACCAGTGGTGCAACGTAATGCGTTGGGAGATGCGTACCCGCCTGTTCCTCCGCACAAGCGAATTTCTCTGGCAAGAGGGCCACACAGCCCACGCCACGAGGGAAGAGGCAGAAGACCGTGCAAAGATGATGCTGAAGGTGTATGCCGACTTTGTGGAAAACTTCATGGCAGTGCCTGTGGTACAGGGAGTGAAAAGCGAGACAGAGCGTTTTGCCGGAGCACTTGACACCTACACCATCGAAGCCATGATGCAAGACGGAAAAGCCCTGCAAAGCGGAACGAGCCATTTCCTTGGCCAGAACTTCGGTAAGGCATTCGATGTCACATTCCTCAACAAAGACCAGCAGCAGGAATACGCCTGGGCCACCAGTTGGGGAGTAAGTACGCGCCTTATGGGAGCACTGATCATGACCCACTCGGACGACAACGGACTGGTATTGCCGCCAAAATTGGCGCCAATACAGGTGGTAATCGTACCTATCTGGAAGACCGACGACCAGATTGAAGCCATCAACAGGAAGGCAGAAGAGATTTGTGCAAATCTCCGCAGCATGGGTATCAGCGTGAAATACGACAACGACGACCAGAAACGCCCTGGATTCAAGTTCGCCGACTACGAGCTGAAGGGTATTCCAGTTCGCCTGGTCATCGGAGCAAGAGACCTCGAAAACGGTACCATTGAGGTGATGCGTCGCGATACACTGGAAAAAGAGACCCGCGAGATTGCAGGTATAGAAGACTATGTAAAGCAACTGCTGGACGAAATACAGGAGAACATTTTCAAGAAGGCTTGCAAGTTCCGCGACGAGCATATCTACGAGTGCAGCAACTACGACGAATTCAAGGAGAGGGTGAAAGACGGAGGTTTCTTCCTCTGTCCTTGGGACGGCACAGCCGAGACCGAGACTCAGATAAAGGAAGAGACTCAGGCCACGATACGCTGCGTGCCATTCGGCGTGGACCAAAGCAATCCGGGAGTGGATATGGTGAGCGGCAAACCGGCAGTGAATAGGGTTTTAATAGCCAGGAGCTATTAAAATATGAAGGGGAGTTCAAGGGGAGTTCAAGGGACGAATGTGTGGGATGGATTAGTTTATGAAGTATATGGTTATGAGGTTTATCGTTGTTTTGGGCATTGCGATGATATCGCAATGTGTATGGGGACAGAGCTTTGAGGAGCGGCTGAAGGCGCTGCCGTATGTGGAGAGTGTGGAGCCGCTGAAGACAAACAACTTCAGGGAGAAGTACCTTGTGAAGATTCGCCAGAATGTTGACGGCAAGGACGAAAGCAAGGGAGTGTTTACCGAGAGAGTGTTTGTGAGCGTGAGAGACGAGAATGCCCCAACAGTGATGGTGACAGAAGGTTACCAGGCTGGGTATGCCATGAACCCAAACTACGAAGTGGAACTCTCAGCCATGTACCAGGCCAACCTCGTGTGCTGCGAATACCGATATTTCGATGCCTCTACCCCCACCCCATGCAACTACGACTACCTCACAGTAGACAACTCCATGAACGACCTGCACCGAGTTCGCCAAACCCTGGGCCAGCTGTTCACAGGCAAGTGGATTGCCACCGGAGTGAGCAAAGGTGGTCAGACCACCATGTTCTACCGTGTGACCTATCCCGATGACGTAGACGTGTCGGTGAGCTATGTGGCCCCACTCAATCGCAGTGTGGAAGACGGTCGCCACGAGATTTTTCTCGCCAAGCAGGCTGGGACAAAATCGGCCCGCAAGAAAGTGCTCAAAGCCCAGAAGGAGATACTCAAGCGGCGCGACACACTGCAGCCAATGCTCGAACGACTCTCAAGAGAGAGAGGGTGGAACTACTACATAGGGATTGACAGCATATACGACTTTGTGGTGCTGGAATACCCCTTTGCCCTTTTCCAATACGGCAGTGATGTGGAAGACAAAATTCCCGACTTCAACGCCAGTGACGAAGAGTGGTTCCGACACGTGGTTGACGTGAACAGTCCCGACTACTTTGCCTATCCAAGCAAATACCTGTCGTTCGACGTTCAGGCAGCAAGGGAACTGGGATACTACGGCTACAGCACCAAGCACCTCAGAAAGTGGCTCCATGTGAAAGATGCACATGGATACCTCAGCTACATAATGTTGCCACCGGAGTTGAGAAACATCACCTTCGACCCTGCGCTCTACAACAGGACAGTGAAATATCTCACCGAGCACGATCCGCAACACCTATTCATATATGGCAGCGATGATCCATGGTCAGCAAGCGGTGTTTGCACATGGTTGGACTGCTCAGGGAAGCAGAACATGAGAGTCTATGTACAGCCAGGAGGCAATCACGGCAGCCACATATCCACGTTGCCCGAGACAGACAAGAACGATGCTATAAGCAGATTAAATAAATGGTTAGGAAGATGAGATTTGCATTACCATTTTCAGAAAAAGTAAACCGAATTCTGGCATACAGTCAGGAAGAGGCACAGAGATTTCGCAAGAATCACATAGAACCCGAGCACCTGATGCTGGGGATACTGAAGGAGAAGAACAACAAGGCAGCCAAGGTGCTGAGCGAGAAGTTCCTCATCGACATCGACGAATACTGCACACGGTTGGAAACAGCCCTGGCTCGTGAAACAGACGACACGATGTTTGCCATCAACACCAAAAGAGGCAATTCCGACGACATACTCGTCACCGACGATACCACCGATGTGCTGCGACTCGGCATGTTGGAAGCCAAGGTGATGCGCAGCAAGGAGATAGGAGCGGAACACCTGCTGCTGGGCATACTCAAGCAAAACCGCAACGAAGCAGCAAGTATGTTGCACAAAGACTACGACATCGACTACGACAAGGTATATATGGGACTTTGTGCGAAGACGAAGACAAAGACAAAAACGAGAGATGACGTAGACGTGGAAGACGACGACGAAGACGACGACGGCGGTGCTCCTCCATCCAGAAACGGCAAGCAAGAATCGGGAGAAGAGACTACAAAGACAAAAACGAAGACGAAGAAAGGCTCCGACACGCCAGCCCTCGATGCCTTCAGCACCGATATCACACAGATGGCCCGTGAAGACAGACTCGATCCTGTGGTGGGACGTGAGAAGGAGACAGAGCGCATAGCCCAGATACTCTCGCGCAGGAAAAAGAACAACCCAATACTCATAGGCGAACCCGGTGTGGGCAAGTCAGCCATCGTTGAGGGTCTGGCCCGGCGTATCAATGACAGGAGCGTACCCCGTACCCTGGTAGGAAAGCGTTTACTCTCGCTCGACATGTCCCTCATAGTTGCAGGGACAAAATACCGCGGCCAGTTCGAAGAGAGAATGAAAAGCATCATCACCGAACTTAAGAAATCGCCCGATGTCATCGTCTTTATCGACGAGATCCACAACCTCATCGGAGCCGGCAACCAGGCCGGTCAGATGGATGCAGCCAATATGCTTAAACCGGCTCTGGCCCGCGGAGAAGTGCAGTGCATAGGTGCCACCACACTCGACGAATACCGCAAGTCGATAGAGAAAGACGGAGCCCTGGAACGCCGTTTCCAGAAGGTGATAGTAGACCCAACCTCCACCAGCGAAACTCTCGAAATACTCAAGAACATAAAATACAAGTACGAGGAACATCACAATGTGACCTACACCGACGAGGCACTTCGGGCCTGTGTGAACCTCACAGAGAGATATGTCACCGACAGAAGTTTTCCCGACAAAGCCATCGACGCCATGGACGAAGCAGGGTCGAGGATACATATCCACAACATCACCGTACCTAAGGAGATAGAGGAACAGGAAGAGAAAATCGACAACGTCATCATACAGAAGGAAGCAGCCGTAAAGGACCAGAATTTCGAACTCGCAGCCCAGTTCCGCGATCAGGAACGCAACCTTAACGACGAGTTGAAAAAGATGCGCAAGAAATGGTCGGCATCCCAGGCCGAAGAACGTACTACGGTAGATGCCGAGCAAGTGGCAGAGACAGTGTCGCTCATCACAGGCATTCCTGTCACCAAAATGGAACAAGACGAAGGCATTCGTCTCAAAGGCATGCGCGAAGCCCTGAAGCACAGAGTGATAGCCCAGGATCCTGCCATAGACCGCATGGTAAATGCCATTCAGCGCAGCCGCGTGGGTCTCAAAGATCCTAACCGCCCAATCGGAACCTTCATGTTTCTCGGACCTACAGGTGTAGGCAAGACCTATCTCGCCAAGGAACTGGCCAAGTATATGTTTGGCAGCGAGGATGCACTGATTCGCATCGATATGAGCGAATATATGGAGAAATTCACCGTTTCGCGCCTTGTGGGAGCTCCTCCTGGATATGTGGGCTACGAAGAAGGCGGAATGCTCACAGAGAAAGTTCGCAGAAAACCATATTCCATTGTGCTGCTCGACGAAATAGAGAAAGCCCACCAAGATGTGTTCAACATACTGCTCCAAGTGTTGGACGATGGTCGTCTCACCGACTCCTACGGCAAGACGGTGGATTTCCGCAACACCGTGGTGATTATGACCTCCAACGTAGGCACACGCCAGCTGAAAGACTTCGGTGCCGGGATAGGATTCTCGAGCGGAGACATCTCGAAGGCCGCAAGCGACAATGTGATTCGCAAAGCCCTGAACAAGCAGTTCTCGCCTGAATTCCTCAACCGCATCGACGATATCATCACCTTCGACCAACTCACCGAAGCCGATATACAGAAGATTGTGGATATAGAACTCACCGGCCTCCTTTCGCGCATCGGGAAACTTGGCTACACCATAGACATCACCCCAGAGGTTAAGGCCTTCCTGGCCCACAAAGGCTACGATCGGCAGATGGGAGCCAGGCCACTGCGCCGGGCTATTCAGCAGTATCTGGAAGACCCACTCTCAGAGTTGATAGTAGAGAACACCCCAGAGGCTGGTTCATGCCTCAGCATCAAGGTTGAAGGAGAACGCATAGCCATAAATCCACAGCAGCCATAGAAACCATAGAAACCATAGAAACCATAGAAACCATACCCCCAAGGCATGAAACTGATTGTAGTCACAAGTCCGACATTTTTCGTTGAGGAGACAGCCATCCTGGAATCTCTCTTCAGCGAGGGGTTGGACTATCTGCATATCAGGAAGCCCGATTCCGACCCAGTGTACTGCGAGAGGCTGCTCACACTTTTGGACAGCAAATGGTATCGCAAAATCGTGGTAAACGACCATTTCTACCTCAAGAAAGAATATGGTTTAAAGGGCATACACCTCAGTGAGCGCCACCCAGAAATGCCAGCTGACTACGAAGGTTACTTCACCAAGTCGTGCAGCACCATAGAAGAGACCGACTACTGGAAACGCCGGACCGGATATGTGGTAGTCCACGACATGGACGATGAAAGGCTTCACAGATTCAATATGGCCAAAGTGATAGACCGAAATGTCATAGCCGACCAAATCAGAGCCATCGACGACATAAAGAAATTTCGCGACTATGGTTTTGGAGGCGTGGTGGTAGACGATTTCCTCTGGAACCAATTCGACCCACACAAGACAGTGAACTACAAGGAAATCATACAAATCTTCCGCCAAGTCCGCAAAGTCAGTGGATAAAATGATTAAATGATAAATAAATAGTAAATAGTTAAATGACAAATAAATAAATAGTAAATAATTAAATGAAATAAATAGTAAATAATTAAATGATAAATAGTAAATAATTAAATGAAATAAATAGTAAATAATTAAATGAAATAAATAGTAAATAGTAAATTGTCAAATCGTAAATAAAAATATGGAACTAAACGAACAAGAGATTTTCCGCAGACAAAATCTGCAAGCAATGCGCGAGATGGGCATAGACCCCTACCCTGCTGCTGAGTTTCCGGTAGACGCCTATTCTACCGACATAGTAGAAAACTTCCGCGACGACGAAGAAACACGCCGAGAGGTAAGCATTGCAGGCCGAATGATGAGCCGCCGTGTGATGGGCAAGGCATCGTTCATCGAGCTCAAGGATTCAAAAGGTCGCATACAGGTCTACGTGACACGCGACGACCTGTGTCCCGACGAAAACAAGGACATGTACAACGTGGTGTTCAAGAAACTTCTCGACCTTGGCGACTTCATCGGCATCAAGGGATATGTGTTCAGGACACAGACGGGTCAGGTGAGCGTACATTGCGAGCAGCTCACGGTGCTTGCGAAGAGTCTGAAGCCACTGCCGGTGGTGAAGTACAAGGATGGTGTGGCCTACGACAAGTTCGAGGATCCAGAGCTCCGCTATCGTCAGCGCTATGTAGACCTCGTGGTCAACGAAGGAGTGAAAGACACCTTCCTCAAGCGCGCCACCATCATAAGGACCATGCGCCAAGTGTTTGACGATGCCGGCTTCACCGAAGTAGAGACCCCTATCCTGCAGCTCATTGCCGGAGGAGCAAGTGCCCGTCCTTTCATCACCCACCACAACACACTCGACCAGGAGATGTATCTACGCATCGCCACCGAGCTCTATCTCAAGCGCCTTATCGTAGGAGGATTCGAGGGTGTGTATGAAATAGGCCGCAACTTCCGCAACGAGGGCATGGACAAGAGCCACAACCCTGAGTTCACCTGTATGGAACTCTATGTGAGTTACAAGGACTACAACTGGATGATGACCTTCACCGAGCAGCTGCTTGAGAAGATATGCATTGCCGTAAACGGCAGTACAGAGGTAAAGATAGGAGAGAACACAGTGTCGTTCAAGGCTCCGTTCCGCCGTCTGCCTATCCTGGATGCCATCAAGGAAAAGACCGGTTATGACGTAGAAAACATGAACGAGGACGAGTTGCGCGGAGTGGCCAAGAAACTGGGTGTAGAGGATACCGACAAGATGGGCAAGGGAAAACTCATCGACGAGATTTTCGGTGAGACCTGCGAAGGCACATTCATTCAGCCAACCTTCATCACCGACTATCCTGTGGAGATGTCGCCGCTCACCAAGATGCATCGTTCAAAGCCAGGACTCACCGAGCGTTTCGAGCTGATGGTCAACGGCAAGGAACTGGCCAATGCCTATTCCGAGCTCAACGACCCTATCGACCAGGAAGAACGCTTCATTGAGCAGATGCGCCTCGCTGACAAGGGCGACGACGAAGCTATGGTCATCGACCACGATTTCCTGCGTGCCTTGCAATATGGCATGCCACCAACATCGGGCATCGGCATAGGAATAGACCGACTTGCAATATTAATGACGGGACAGACCCAGATACAGGAAGTACTGCTGTTCCCTACAATGAAACCAGAAGTATGGAATTCACAAGCTGCGGAAGAGTAGCCGTAATCGGAGGTGGCAGTTGGGCCACGGCCATTGCCAAGATTTGCCTGGCCCACAACCAGCAGATCAACTGGTATCTGCGCCGCGACGACCGCATCGAGGACTTCAAGCGCCTCGGTCATAATCCAGCCTATCTCACGGGACTGCATTTCGACGTGTCGCGCATCAACTTCACCTCCAACATCAACGAGGTGGTCAACAACTCCGACACCATCATTTTCGTCACCCCTTCGCCCTATCTGAAGAGTCACCTCAGCAAGCTCAAGGCCAACCTGCGCGAAAAACTCGTAGTCACAGCCATCAAGGGTCTGGTCCCTGACGACAACATCACCATCTCGGGCTATTTCGAACAGAACTTCAATGTACCCGAGGACCATATGTGTGTCATCGGAGGTCCTTCGCATGCCGAAGAAGTGGCCATGGACCGCATGTGCTACCTCACCATAGGCTGCCGCAACCTCAACAATGCCACCGTAGTGGCCGACATGCTGGCAAGCAAGTACATACGTACCACTGTGAGCAGCGACATCGAGGGCATCGAGTTTGGTTCGGTGCTCAAGAATGTCTATGCCATAGCCTCAGGCATCAGCCACGGACTCCAAAACGGCGACAATTTCCAGGCCGTGCTTGCCACCAATGCCATCGACGAGATGAGCCGATTCCTCGAAACAGTGGAAGGACAGGAACAGCGCAAGATATACAGTTCGGTATATCTTGGAGACCTGCTCGTGACGATGTATTCCAACTTCTCACGCAACCGCACCTTCGGCACCATGATAGGCAAAGGCTATTCGGTGAAAGCCGCCCAGCTCGAGATGGAGATGATAGCCGAAGGCTACTACGGCACAGCCTGCATGAAAGCCCTCAACAAGCGCCACCATGTCAACATGCCAATACTCGATGCCGTTTACAACATACTATACGAAAAAATCAATCCAGCCGTGGAATTCAAAATTCTCGGCGACAGTTTCAGGTAGATTATGAAAATAGAACTTAAAAATGCTGCGTCGTTTCTTGATGCACAGGCAATAGCAAATTTCGAAGCACCAGTAATGGCTGCTCAGCGTGCCCTCGACGACGGCACATGTCAGGGGAATGACTATGTTGGTTGGCTCCACCTCCCATCAAGCATCACTCCCGAGTTTATCAACGAAGTAAACCACACCGCCCAGGTGCTGCGCGAAAACTGCGATGCAGTGGTCGTAGCAGGCATAGGCGGCAGCTATCTCGGAGCCAAGGCCGTGATTTCAGCCCTCGACGACAACTTCTCGTGGCTGAAGCATTCCGACTGTCCACGCATACTCTTTGCAGGCAACAACATCAGCGAAGACTATCTCACCGAACTCATCGACTATCTCCACGACGTACGCTTCGGAGTCATCAACATCAGCAAGTCAGGCACCACCACCGAGACAGCCATCACGTTCCGCCTGCTTAAGAAAATGTGCGAAGAAGAGCGCGGCAAGGTACTGGCCCAGAAAGTCATCGTAGCCGTAACCGACGCCAAGAAAGGCGCAGCCCGCACCACTGCCGACAAGGAAGGATACAAGAGTTTCGTGATTCCTGACAATGTAGGAGGTCGGTTCTCCGTCCTCACCCCTGTGGGACTGCTGCCGATAGCCGTTGCAGGCTACGACATAGCAGAACTCGTTCGCGGAGCCCAGGATATGGAAAAGCAATGCGGAGTGGACGTGCCGTTTGCCGAAAATCCTTGTGCACAGTATGCCGCATGCCGCAATGCCCTCTACCAGAGCGGCAAGAAGATAGAGATACTCGTAAACTACCAGCCAAAGCTCCATTTCATGAGCGAGTGGTGGAAGCAACTCTACGGCGAAAGCGAAGGCAAGGACGGCAAAGGCATCTTCCCAGCAAGCGTAGACTTCTCCACCGACCTCCACTCCATGGGACAGTGGATTCAGGATGGTGAACGCACCATATTCGAGACAGTGATTTCGGTCGACCAGCCAAATTCCAGCCTCACCGTACCTTCAGACGACGAAAATCTCGACGGACTCAACTACCTTGCCGGCAAACACATCGACGAAGTCAACCACAAGGCCGAGGAAGGAACCCGCATGGCCCATATCGAAGGAGGAGTTCCGAATCTCAGAATCACCATTCCTAAACTCGACGCCTACAATCTCGGACAGCTCATCTACTTCTTCGAAAAAGGCTGCGGCATCAGTGGTCAGCTCATCGGAGTGAATCCATTCAACCAACCAGGAGTAGAGTTCTATAAGAAGAACATGTTCCACCTCCTCGAGAAGCCAGGGTATTAGTATGCACATAGTCGTTGCAGGCAACATAGGAAGCGGCAAGACAACACTCACCACGATGCTGTCGAAACACTACGGGTGGCTGCCACAGTTTGAGTCTGTGGTGGACAACCCGTATCTCGAAGACTACTACAAAGACATCAAGCGCTGGTCCTTCTGTCTCGAAGTCTATTTCCTTCAGCAGCGATTCAAGGACATGCTGGCTATCTCGAAGACCGACAAAACGGTGATTCAGGACCGTAGCATCTTCGAGGGAGTACACGTCTTCGCCGCCAACAATCAAGCCCAAGGCAATATGTCGGAGAGGGATTTCCAGACCTACATGGACCTCTTCGACCTTATGACCCGCGTCACCCGTACTCCCGACCTCATGATCTATCTGCGATGCTCTGTGCCACACCTCATCGGGAACATCTCCAAACGTGGCCGTGAATACGAACAGAGCATCAAACTCGACTACCTTGAGGGCCTCAACAAGCGTTACGAGGAATTTGTCTACTTCAACTACCCCGGCAGGGTGCTCACCATCGAAGCCGACGACCTCGACTTCCTCAACCGCCCCGAAGACTTCCAGTACATCACCGACAAGATAGACAGATTGCTGTATGGTCTCTTTAGCGAAGGGGAGTTCAAGGGACGATAGTGATGCTGCTGAAGAAATAATTAAATGACTAAATGATAATAAATCGTAAATAGTAAATTGTCAAAATGACTAAATGATAATAAATCGTAAATAGTAAATTGTCAAATAGTAAATAAAACTATGCACATCGCAGTAGCCGGAAACATCGGCAGTGGCAAGACCACACTCACCAAAATGCTCGCAAAGCGTTACGGATGGACTCCAAAGTTCGAGTCGGTAGACTACAATCCCTATCTCGAAGACTTCTACGCCGACATGAAACGCTGGTCGTTCAACCTGCAGGTATATTTCCTCAACACCCGTTTCAAGGACGTAGTCGACATCTCCAAGATTGACAACGAAGTCATCATCCAGGACCGTACCATCTACGAAGACGCCAAGATTTTTGCCCCAAACATCCACGCCATGGGCAACATGTCCGACCGTGATTTCGACAACTATTCCAAGCTCTTCGAACTCATGATGTCGCTGGTAAAGAAACCCGACCTTATGATCTATCTCAGGTCCAGCATCCCAAATCTCGTAGCCCAGATTCAGAAGCGCGGCCGTGAATACGAACAGAGCATCCAGCTCGACTATCTCAAGGGTCTTAACGACCGTTACGAAGAATGGATCAAAGACTACGACGGCCGTCTCATCATAGTCCCCGTCGATGAAGTGAAATTCGAGAACGATCCACAAGGTTTCCAGTACATCACCGACCGCATCGACGCCGCCCTCTTCGGCCTTTTCCGCTGATCTTTTTAACTGCTACCTCCTCCCTGCTACCTGCGAGCAAGGCTCGCCCTTCTACCTGCCTTCGACCTCGGGTCGAAAGGCCTGATGTCTCCCGTCAACAAGGCTGATGTCTCGGGTCAACCAGGTCGATGTCTCGGGTCAACGGGGTCGATGTCTCGGGTCAACGGGGGTCCTCTCCCGGG
>R03__coassemble_348_pt1 | contig 27536 bp, 17 predicted proteins | sample R03__metabat2_high_PE_038 | metagenome-assembled genome bin R03 | reverse complement strand
CGATGGCATAGCCCCGTTTCCCGGCAGCGATGACCACCTTGAGGGCGATGATGCTCGAGCCGCCGATTTCGAAGAAATCGCTTGCGGCACTGACCTTCTCGATACCCAGTATCTCGCCGAAGATAGAACAGAAGTCCTCTTCTACTCTACCCTTAGGAGCAACATATTCGGCAGCAGCGAGTGATGGCCGAGGAAGTGCTTTCTTATCCACCTTCTGGTTGACGGTGAGCGGGATACGGTCGAGAAGAGTAACCACGGCAGGCACCATATACGGCGGTTTCTGACTTTTCACGAAGTCGAGCAGGGCCTGAGTATCGAAGTTGGCTGACTCTGGTACCACAAACGCAGCAAGGTACTTGCCACCACTATCGTAGTCGTAGGTCTGGACAGTAACGTCCTTGACACCATCGAAAGGTCGGATGGCAGCCTCAACTTCCTTGAGTTCGATGCGGAAACCACGTATCTTGACCATGCCATCCTTACGACCGACGAACTCCACATCACCATTCTCACGATAGCGCACAACGTCACCGGTATGGTAGAGACGCAGGTCGGTGAGAGTGGTTGGATTGAGACAGGAAGGCAGTGGCTCAAATACCTCGGCCGTCTTCTCTGGGAGTCCCAAATAACCACGAGCCGGTTGATAACCCGCGACACAATATTCACCACAAGCACCAGGAGGCAGACGGTGACCAACCTTGTCAAGGACATAGCCCAGTATGGTAGGCATAGGTCGTCCGAGTGGGATATTAGGTTCCCAATGCTCGATAGGGAACTGACTTACACCACAGGTGTTCTCAGTAGGACCATAGCCATTGAGAATCTTGTATGAGAGTCCTTCAGGATTTACTGCAGGCAGTTTTTCGCCACCCATGGAGAGATAGCGCAAAGTACGCATCTCGGGATAGTTTTGCAAGAACTGCACACCCACCTGGGTAGTCATGAATATCTGAGTGATACCCTCGGAATCAAGATAGTCACGCAGACGGGAGAGTTCGAGACGCATATCCTCAGGGATGACATAGAGAGTGCCACCATTGAGCAACGTGCAGAAAATATCCATCATGCACACATCAAAACCGAAACTGGCGTAGGCTGCCACACGACTGTCCGGACTGTAGAAACCCGAAACACGACCACCAGTGACGAAAGCCACGATGTTGCGATGCTCTATCTGTACACCCTTAGGCTGACCCGTAGAGCCCGAGGTGTAGAGCATGAGCATGAGAGAGGAGGCTGCGGAGCAGCAAGGAGCAGGTAGCAGTGAGCAGGTAGCAGGTATTTCCTGAACTTTTGAACCCTTGAACTCTTGAACTTTTTCCGACAATTCACTTGTAAGGAGAGTTTCGCCAGTATATTCAGAGACGAGTGGGACGAGGTCGGGTTGACCGATAAGGAGCTGAGCCTTGGCATCCTGGACCATATAGTTGAGTCGGGTGGCAGGATAGGAAGGATCGAGTGGTTCGTATGCACAACCAGTCTTGATGACCGCCAGAGGAAGCAGGAATACCCACTCGTTGCGGTCGATGATGATGCTTACAACCTCTTCCGAGAGGTCGGTCTTGCCTGTTATCTGCACCATACGGTCGTAGATAATCGATGCAAGTCGATCGGTGGCTGCATCAAGTTCAAGGTAGGTGTATTGCTTGTCTTTATACACAGCAGCGACTTTGTCAGGATATGCCTCAACCTGCCTACGGAATAGTGAGAGGGCAGTATCGTCGCGTGAGAAGTCGGTGAAGAACTCAGGATTGAAAGAATCGAGCAGCGACCAATCCTCCTCGGTGGTGAGGGAGATGGCTTTGAGGTTAGAGGTTAGAGTGGAGAGGTTAGAGAGGGCCCGGGAGACATTGCGGATGGAGGTGACGAAATGGCGCATGAAGGCTTCGGTGTAGAGACCAGAGTCGTATTCGGCCACGAGTTCTATCTCCCCATCAATGGAACCATTGACATAGAGTGCAATAGGTATCTTGGCGATGTCAAGATTGAGTCCCTCCATAGTGACCTGACCCTCACGGGTTGAGAGTTCATTGAGCACACCCAACTGACAGGCATAACTGATGCTCGGAGTGAAACCGTATTTGCTGGCTATGCGTGAGAATGGGTAGTTTTCGTGAGCAATGGCGCTGTCAAGTGCCTTAGCAGCCGATTTCAGGAAATCGCTAACAGTGTCGTCCGTGCCAACATGCATAGTTATAGGAAGAGTATTGACGAACATACCCATAGTGTTGTTTACCAACAGATTGCTGCGGCCATTTGAGATGGTGGCAAACGATACATCCTCTTCGCAGAGATAGCGACTCACCGTAAGAGCCGTGGCACCGAGGAAGAAAGCGGCTGGGGTTATTGAGGTTAGAGTTGAGAGGTTAGAGGTTAGAGATGAGAGAGGTGAACGGAACTTTATGCTGATACTGTGAAGGGCATGAGGTTCTTCGGTAAAGATATCCGGAGCAAGTCGGGATACCTCCTCTACCCCACCTATTGTGCGGTCGAAATATTCATCGGCAGATGGGTCAAGCTTCTGATCACGAACGAAGGCATAGTAGTCGTAGGTTTCCTTCTCTGGTTCTGCACCGTCAAGAGCATCGCAAAGCTGATGAGTAAAGAGGTCAACTGATGCACCATCGCCAATAAGATGGTGGATGTCGAGAAGCAGGTGGACAGTTTCGCCCACCGACACAACCTCGAAGCGGAACATCGGTCCCTCAGACAGGTTGAACGGACGGACAAAGGTTTTCTTATATTCTGTAAACTCATCCTCATTCATGGTAAGAACAGGGACTTCCAGGTGGAAGTTTGGTATTGGTTGCTGAACAATACCATCATCACCTTCAACAAAACGACAAGCCATGTAAGGATGAGCATCAAAAACCTTCTGTACGACAGAACGGACCCTTTCAGGAGTCAGTCCATTGCTGAAAGTAAGGTGCATCGGCATGTTGTATATGACGCTGTCAGGATTGGTCAGGCACTCGGTATACACACCTTGCTGGGTGAAAGATAATGGAGAGGTTAGAGTGGAGAGGTTAGAGGTTAGAGATTGAACTCCTTGAACCTCTTGAACTCCTCCTGTGAGGAGGCTATCCAGTATTTCGTTTTCTATAGACTGAAGCGTACCGGTCTTGGCCAACGACTTGGAATCGAGTTGGACACCGTATTTCTTGAATATTTGTACAGAAAGTTTGATGGCCGATATTGACGTGAGGCCAATATAAGCAAGTGGCTCGGTGATAGAGAACTCATCAACCTTTGTTATGGCAGAAATGATATCCTTCAGCTGCAGTTCAAGTGTATTGAGAGGTGCAGAAGAAATCTGAGAGTTCTGAAGGTTCTGAGTGTTCTGAAGTGTTGGTTTTGGAAGAGCTTTCTTATCTACCTTCTGGTTCACATTGAGCGGAATGCTGTCCAACTGCATCGTAAAGGCAGGAACCATATAAGGTGGTTTCTGTTCGAGAATGAATGCATTAAGATTGTCAACATTAAAATCCTTATCTGTTGATACTACATATGCAGCAATAAATTTGCCACCATTTTCATCATCAAATGCCTGAACAGTACAATCGGTGATGTCTGGATAGTCGCGTATCACAGCCTCCACTTCCTTAAGTTCAATGCGGAAACCACGAATCTTTACCTGACCATCACGACGTCCCACGAACTCTATGTTACCATCCGAACGATAGCGCACAATATCTCCACTATGGTAAGCACGTTGTCCATTGAAAGTGAAGAATGCTTCAGCGGTCTTATCAGGTCGGTTGAGATAGCCACGTGCCACTTGGTCACCAACGATAATCAGTTCACCCGCAGCACCTACGGGAAGTCGCTGCAGATTCCTGTCCATCACATAGCACTGAAGAGTACCGATAGGTTTGCCGATAGGGATATTAGGTTCATTCTGTTGCACCGGGAAGGCTGTTGAAATAATGGTGCATTCCGTAGGACCGTATGCATTATATAAGGTGTAATCCTTAGGCGGATCAACGCTGACAAGTTTCTCACCGCCTACAGAGAGGTGACGGAGCGATCCTGTATCGTCCACATTTTGCAGGAACTGTACACCAACCTGGGTAGTCATCAGGGAATGCGTCACTCCGTTTTGCTTGAAATAATCGCCCAATGCAACCAGGTCAAGACGAATTTCTTCAGGAACGATTACGATTGCAGCACCACGGGTAAGTGTTGGATACTGGTCCATCATATTTGCATCGAAACCGAAACTTGCATACGCCGCTACACGGTCGCTCGGTTGAAGATTATAATACCGATGATACCAACGACAGAACGCCATCAAATTGTGATGCTCCAGCATAACCCCCTTCGGCGTACCAGTGGAACCGGATGTATAGAGAAGAATGAAGAGATTAGCCCCCTCTAAATCTCCCCCTATAGGGGAGACTTCAGTTCCCTCCCTTGTGGGGAGGGTTAGGGTGAGGCTTGTTGTCAGGAGCGTTTCGCCCTGATATTCAGAAACGATATCCTTAAGGTCTGGGTCTGTGATGAGTAGAGCAGCATCGGCATCCTTTACCATAAAGTTGAGTCGTTCCTGAGGATAGGATGGATCAAGTGGCTGATAGGCACAACCAGCTTTCATTGCTGAGAGAGGCAGGATTGTCATCAGTTCCGAACGATTGATAAGGATACTGACAACCGGTTCATCTCCTTGAACTCTTGCACTCTGGAACACTTGAACCTTATCATATATTACGGCGGCGATTTGGTCAGTTATGTTATCCAGTTCACGATAGGTAATCTTCTTATCCTTGAAGATAACCGCAATATTGTCGGGATATTGACGGGCAGTCTTTTGAAAGGCACTGAGGACAGTGTCTTCTTCTGGGTTCTGGGTTGCGAATTGTTGGTTGAAGGAATCCAACTGAGCAACCTGTCGAGGAGTAACGAGTGAAATATCCGAAAGCATTTCGGTATGGCACATCTCGTTGACCACATTGGCATAACTTTCCCAGAAACCAGATACCAATTCAGATGAGAATTTATTATCCTGATATTCGCACCAGATATGAGGCAGACCGTTTTCTAGCATCAGCATACCCAGGAACTTGAATCCAGGAGTATGAGTCATAAGACATTCTTCCTCCTGACGTCTGCCGTTGAGTATAATGCCCAGATCATGCAAAGCACCTTGATAAACAAAGTTTACGTCAGCATTGATACCAAGGTCGATATGAGCATCAGCAAATGAATAGAGTGAATGACGACGTGTGGCAAGTACCTGCGACTGAGTCTGATGGAGAAGTTGGCTGACCGATGGAGTCTGCTGAAAATTATGATACACCGGCAGAGTCTTGACCATCATACAAAACGAATCACGGGTCGCCTTATCTGAGCGACCATGATAGGCAGTGGTATAGAGTACCTCGTCTTCACAGATGAAACGCGACAGAGTAAACCCGAATGCAGCTGTATATACAGTACTTTCCTTTACCCCTTCCCTTTGACAAAAGGCTGCGAGTGCTTCAAGGTCGATGTCAAGGCCCTTCCATAATTTAGTGAAATGGTTGTTATCATTACCATAGACATCAGGCAATGGTATTGATTCCAGTTCATTGGCTGCAGAGAATTCATTCTGGTACCACTCTTTTGCTTCCTGATAAGCATCAGAAGCACGAAGTGCCACTTCTTCTTCAGCGATTTTAAAACCATCCTTCGCTTCTAGAACCATTGAACTCTTGAACTCTTGAACTCCTTCATCGTATGCCTTAGCAAGGTCATTGCGGAATATGGCATACGACAGACCATCGAAAATGATATGATGGAAATCGGCATAGAGCCAGTTTCCTTCGGATTCACTGTGATATATTACGATTCGGAAAAGCGGATCATGCAGGAGGTCGTAGTCCGCTCCAAGAGTCGGACGTATCTCTGAGATGCTGCCGAACTGGATGATTGGAGTATGGAATGCATCGTCAGAATGGTCTTCAAAGACCGGATTGCCGTCATCGTCGGTTACGATGCGCGACTTGACGTATGGGTGTGCAGCAACGACACTGTCAAGTGCTTCTGCCAAACGCTGCAGGTCGACATCATTGTCAAGATGATACAGCATATTGATATTGTATTGGCCATCTTCGGGACTTGCATTCAGACAAGTGGCATAGATTCCAAGCTGGGTTTGACTGAGTGGATGATTCATGATGGTACCTCCTCTTTTATTTCTATTATTGTTTTATTGTAGTCGTTTTGCAGGCGTTGGTAGGTAAACTTCGAGCAGACGGATCTGACGAGGGCTATGCCGCGACCGCCAATAGGCAGTAGGTCTGGAGTAGTGGGCCGGGAATCGGCAGAAGATGTCTGCGGAGTGTAAGTTGTAGGGTCGAAGGCAGTCCCATCGTCAATAATGGTATAATGATTATTAGAAGGTTCAAATGCTATGCTCACAAAAGTAGCATGGCCATAAGTGAAAGCATTGACAGCTAATTCTTCAATGGCCAGTGCTGCACGATATGATGCATCAAGTTCATTGGTAAGGGTGTGGATGACTTCGACATCATTAATGCTTTGTAACTGTGCATAATGTCCGGCATAAGTGAGGCACAGCAGCGTGATATCATCGGATTGAATATAGTCTTGAGCATGTCGTCGGATAGACTGCAGGATAGTATCGCACATAACGGCTGGGCAACGAGATGCTACAGAACGACATGTCGCAAGGAGACGTTCGTCGCCATAGAGGCAATGCTCAGAGTCTTCAGCCTCAGTTATACCATCGGTATAGAGGACAATGGAATCATTGGCGTAGAGTCTGTAACTGACATTTTTATATACGGCATCATCGAAGAGTCCCAGAGGCATACCTTTACATACTGGGAGAAAGTTCGGCTTTGTAAGCATCCTTCCATTCAACTCCCCTTCTCTGTCCGGCAGGACTACAGGACTGCTGTGCCCTGCGGATGAATAGTGGAGTGTACCATTACGCATATCCAACACTCCGACCCACATTGTAACAAACATGGCTGTCTCGTTTCCCCGGCATAGCTGGGCATTAAGATAGCGCAACATATCAGCAGGATTAGGATCGTCTGTGTAGGAGACGTATGCGTGGAAGAGCGTGCAGCATTTGGCCATAATCACAGATGCTGGAATACCCTTACCACTGACATCGCCTACACAAAAGACCAAATTATGACCTTCCATCCGATATTCGTAGAGGTCGCCACCAACTTCACGGGCAGGGATTATCTTCGACATTATATCGACCGGAAAGCCCTCGCCGGGAACGAGATGGACACCAGCGTCGGGCCGTGTAAGCATCTGTTTCTGTATGTGTGCCGCAATGACCAGCTCGTCTTCAATCTTTTTCAGGGCCATCTCCTCCTGGTTGGATTTGTCAATCGTTATGGCAAGCCGCTTCTGTGCTGCTCTGAAAGACCGACGTACAAGCAACGCAATGATGGTCAGTCCGACAATACAAATCAGGAAGACTATGAATATTCCACGCCATACGATGGAGTAGATTTCATCTTTCGGGACAATATTGATAATGTCGATGTTGAGGTGGCGATAGTGGGCAGAAAATTTTATCTGACGATCTGGGTTAAAATCTATTTTGTCGGTTTTGCTGATTCCGCCGTCAATGAGGCTGTATATATCTCCGCGTGAAGATACGAGATACATCTTGCTGTTATTGTAGAATTGCATGCTGTCAATATTCTGCAGCAGTGTAGTAAGTTTCACGTCGGCAGCAAGCATTGCGCCGGGAACATCACATTTTTTATAGCATGTCACGACGTATGCTCGTGAAAGATATTTATCAAGATATGGCTGCGACCAGCATGGCTTGCTGGTTTCGTTGGCTTTATTGAAGACTATCATTTCGTCCTCATAGACCTCCTCATCATATACAACCTGATGGCCTGAATAAATTTTGCCCATTTCATCCCTGCCGACATAATAAACATCGGAAGTGGTATCCAACTCCTCACTTACGCCTTCGTTCCATACCTCCAGGCATGTATTTACAATGAAGTTGTTATCCTGTACGAATTTTTTAAGATTATGGTATATCGTCAGGGTATCATTCATGGTCAGATCCATATGATGGCTCTTGTCATTCAATACGGATTCCGTGGAAACCATCTTCACTTCCAGATCGAGTATCAGTGATTTCATTCTGGAATGGGTGTACTCTTCAATGTCGTGTTGTTTCTGGTCGTATGTTGAAAGGCTGACACACACAACCACCCCAGCAAAGATTAGGATACCGGACAGGAGTATCGAAGTCAGTATGTTACCGAATGGTATCTGCCTATATTTTGTACCTGGCGTCTTTTTCATCACTTGTTAATTATTGATTCCATCTCTGGAACAATGATGGCCAAAGATTCTCCATCCATCATCAAGTCGTGTTCGTGAGGCGTCATAACAACCTTGATATCCGTACAATACTTCTCATAGCCACCAGCCTGATGCCGCATCATTTGTTGCCAATAGAGTAGGCTCTCGCCGTTCAAACCTGCCGGTGTAACTTTTGGCTTGAAGTAGAGTACTCGGCCCGTGAACAGCGATGGTGTGTGGGTGGCGAGATTCCGTGATACCCGTTTTGCATTTGTAATGATGGATTCAAGCAGTCCTTGATTGCGCAAGTCGGAAAACAAAGGAGATGTCTCGAAATAGTCGCGCTTGGTCTGTGATGCGTACCCCGTGAACAATTTCTTGTCAGTATCAGCAGCAACGGCATGGGAATCAAGCATAATGAGCTGTTCAATTGTTTCGCCCTGTGCCTGCAGTTGACAAGCCATCTCGTGAGCCACGACACCACCATAGCACCAACCGCCAAGTATATATGGTCCCAGAGGCTGGTGTTGACGCAGTATCTCTATGTATTTTGTTGCAATGGCCGGTATGCCGTCAATAGCATCTTCTGGATTATAGAGGTTGTATGGTTCTATTACAGCAAACGAACACTCATTTCCTATCCTGTCGGCAAGTGCATAATAGGCATCACTGCCGGTATTGCCGGTGTGGACAAAAACGACGTTCTTCTTTCCAGGATTACTGCTGTAAATGGCAAGTCTCCTTCGAATTCCCCCAACAGTGGAGACTTTTGTCCCCCTTTCTATTTGTGACGGGTTAGGGGAGATATTATCCTGTGGTATGAGTTCTATCCAGTCACGGATTGACTGATCTTCAGAATGTTCTGCCACAAGTGCTTTCAAGATGGAGGTTATGCCCTTTCTGACTCCATTTAAGCCTAGACTGACTTGCAATGTCTTAACGAGAAGACAGGTTCCTGTAGTGGTCTTGACAGCAACAACTTCCATCGCCGATGACTGTTCCAAATCGATTGGCGCACGTTTGAGTTGTTCGCATATCTGGACTATCTGAACATACGAATCCTCATTGTACGATAGATCAATGCAGCGACAAGGAATGGTCCGGTTGGTTATCACTTGTTGGAATACCGACACACCTTGATAGACCACCGCTGCACGCAGTTCCTCATTATCCTTGCATGCCACAGCCATTGCCTTTGCAAGTTCTTTTTCGGTGATATGGCTATCAACGGCCAGTACATAGACAGTACGTGTATCGCTGACATCGGGATAGAATAGTTCACTGTAAAGCATATCGTCCTGCTCAGGAGTAAGTGGCAATACCTTTTCTATCTCCTCGCCCCACCAAGCAAAACGATGTCGCACATTGGCATATTGCTGTGGTGTCCAAAGTCTCTCGTATGCCACATCGGCAGTCTGAGCTATCTGGCGCAGAATCTTCAGCCTCAAAATCTGTGAACCTGTGACACGGATACCTTGTTCTGAAAGCATTTGCGAGAGTTTCATTGCACGGAGTGAATCTCCGCCAAGACTCAGGAAACTCTCGTCAATATCTACAGGCGTGTCAAGTCCGAGTATTGTCCTTGCTGCTTCTTCAACCCGCAGTTCCACTTCACTGTAAAGGGCACTCAATGCTTCCAAATGTTGCTGAGGCTCTGGCAGAGAACCGCGCATTATCTTGCCGTTAGGATTTCGTGGAAACTCATCCAGATGGGTCCATATGTCTGGTATCATGTACTCAGCAAGGCTCTTGCCAATCTCAGCCTTGATATTCTCAGTATCCGGAATTTCCAGAGTCCCCTGAACTTCTGGAGCAAGCGTATAGTAGCAACACAAATGATCAATACCATGAATCGAGCGCAACACAACGACCACATCCTGTATCTCAGGTGCTGCTGCTCGGATAGCATTCTCAACTTCACCAGTTTCTACACGGAAACCACGTATCTTCACCAGGTTGTCCGTCCTGCCAAGGTAATGATACATTCCATCAGCATCAACAAACATACGGTCACCTGTCCTGTACCATCGCGTACCTTCTATATTAATCCATTTTGCTCGTGTTTGTTCATCAAGATTCAGATAGCAAGTGGCCATGATGTCACCAGTATAAATCAGTTCCCCGGCTTCACCCTCCGCAACATCGTTAAGTTGTTCATCCACAAGCCTCGTCGTGATTCCTCCAAGTGGTTTCCCGAGTGGAATATCTATCTCGTTACCATATGCTATACCTCCAAGAACAGTCACACCTTCTGTACTTCCGTATGAATTGATGATACGACTATCGCCTTTCGGTCGGAAATTACGCAGTTTCTCTCCGGCTGAAAAGATGGTGACACCATCCAACGGAAATTCTTCAGCCATTGTTGCGGCAAGCGATGCGGGAAGAAATATCTGTCGGATATTATGCGTTGAGATATACTCGTGCAGCAGATTCATATCCGCTTTTGCAGAATCTGGAGCAATATTGCAAAATCCACCTACAAGCAATGGTGGGAACATCATGTGTACTGAGGCAATGAAGGTGAACCCAGCAACAACACCAGTAGCATTCAGCGCCGTCTGATGCTTCTGCTGAGCCATTGCAAGCAACGAACGGTGAGAATGCAGAACCCCCTTCGGCTTGCCCGTAGTTCCCGAAGTATAGAGAAGGAACGCAGGAGAGTCGAGTGTTATCGGACGAACTGGATTTTCTAGATGTTCTAGATGTTCTAGATGTTCTAGATGTTCTAGATCTTTCGCCTCCAAAACAATCCGACACCCCGAGTCTTCACACATATACTGCAAACGTTCCTGTGGATACGACATATCCATCGGCATATACACCCCACCTGCCCGCATCACACCCAGCGATGCAACAACAATATCCAAAGTGCGGGGAAGAAGTACACCTACAACATCTCCAACCTTGAAACCGCGGGCATAAAGGTACTTTGCCAACGAAGCGGTCTTCTGTTCCAATTCGCTGTAAGTCAGTTCACGGAATTCATCTCTAACGGCTACTGCATCAGGAGTTTTCCGCACCTGCCCGAGGAACTTGTCAATATACGTCATTCGATATGGAATTTATCTATCAATGCTGTCAAAGTAAAGATATCCTTCAACTGAGAGGTGAGATTTTTCAGACACAGTGTCGATCCATTAGCATCGCAGGCTTTAAGTAACATGACGAAGCAACGTATGCCAGCACTGGAGATAAAATCCAAACCACTTAGGTCCACTACGATTTCAGCCTGTCTGGTATCCATCAATGGTTCGATACTCTTGAGAAATTTTGCAGCTTCATCAGTTGTAAAACGACCATTGATAGTTACTGTAACAGATTTGCCGTTTGCTTGTACTTCTGTATTCATGATTTTGGAGTATATTTATTTTAGTAGTTAATTCGCCAAACTTTCAGAGAGTCTTGTCAGTACTTCTTTGTAGGAGGCAAGTACATCACTCATATCATGACGGAAACGGTCTTTATCCAATTTTTTCTCTGTCTCAGCATCCCAAAAACGACTGGTGTCAGGACTGATTTCGTCAGCAATAATCAACTTGCCGTCCGAGTCCCTGCCAAACTCAAGTTGCAAATCCACTAACTCAAGTTTTGCTTTCTGACACAGAGACGTGAGTAGTTTGTGTACCTTTCGGACCATTGAATATATCTCGTCCAGTTCCTCTTTGGTTACAAGATTGAGTGCAATGGCATGGAAATCATTGATAAGTGGATCACCCAACGATGCCACATTATAATAAAAATCAATAACAACATCATTGAGTTTTGTTCCTTCTCCGATGCGGAATCTACGCTCCATATCACCAGATACCCGATTACGAGCGACCACTACCATTGGTATAGTCTCAACCTTCTTACAGAGTTGCTCCCTTTCGTTAATTTGAGAGATAAAATGAGTAGGTACCCCATGCTTGGAAAGATAATTGAATATCAGTGCAGAAATCTGGCTTGTCACCTTACCTTTACCAATTATCTTAGCACGTTTTACATTGTGATAACAAGTAATAATATCTGTAAAGTGAATCAAAATCTCACCCGGAATATCGGTAGAATAGATTTTCTTCTCATTCCCATTAAACAATACTTCTCGCTTTTCCATACTTATTCCTTGCACTTAGAGCATTGATGTGAATTCTGTGTGAAATACTTAACCGCATTTTCGAATATAGGTTGATTCAGATTACCAGCGATATTCTTGAACAATCCTTTCTCGTACCTTTCCGAATGTCCCATTTTACCAAGTATCTGTCCATTAGGGCTAATGATACCTTCTATATCAAATGACGATCCGTTCGGGTTGTCAACATATTGGAAAGCAACTTGATTATTGGCAAAAAGTTGTTCTGCCAATTCGTCGCTTACCACGAACTTACCCTCGCCATGTGAGATGGCAATGGTATGCTCCTCGCCCAGATAGAAACTGCTGAGCCAAGGCGACGAAACACTGGCCACTCGGGTGGTGGCCATCATGGAGATGTGCTGGTTGCAGTCGTTGCGGAACAGGGTAGGGGACTCTTCCGTCACCATCCCTAGCCGGCCGTAAGGCAGCAGACCACTTTTCACCAGAGCCTGGAATCCGTTACAGATGCCCAAAATGAGACCTCCGCGGTTAAGCAGAGCATGTATAGCATCGGCGATGGTGCGGTTGTTGATGACGTTGGCAATGAATTTCCCACTGCCATCGGGTTCGTCACCGGCCGAAAACCCACCAGAGAAGGCGAGTATCTGACACTCATCGATATGGCGTTTCATCTCGTCTATGCTGTCGAACACATCCTGTGAGGTGAGATTGCGGAAGATGGTAGTCTTCACTTCAGCACCGGCACGGCGGAATGCCTTGGCTGTGTCGTAGTCGCAGTTGGTACCAGGAAATACTGGAATATATGCTATTGGAACCATTTTATAATTTACCATTTACCATTTACTATTTACCATTTATTTTCTATTTATCTATTTTTCGATTTATTTTACTTTTCCGAGAAGGATGGCGTTTTCGTAATCAAGTTCCTTTTCGCATTCCACTATCATTGACCCAAACGGAATTTCACTTCTCACTCCTAACTCCTCACTCCTAACTATATCCATCCCGTTTCCTGCCTTCATCAACTCGAGCGCGGCATCCACGCCTTCTCCTTCTACGGAATAGGCCGAGATGATGTTTTGGGAGAGTATCTGCTGGTGGACATAGTCCCAGTTAGTCTTGAGCTGAGGTAGGTTAGGCATATAGTTGTCGAGAGGGGTATGCTGGATGATATACACCTTGCTGCCACTCTTCTTCAGTTCTGGAGAAATTATCTGGCGTGCATCTACCGTGGTGATGCCGAAGGCAATGAGCGTTGGTGGAACGTGAATATCCTCGAATGTACCACTCATACTGTCCTTGCCACCGATGGATGGGAGCTCGAGTTCCACCTGCATCTTCAGTGCACCGAGCAGCGCAGCGAGTGGCAGACCCCAAGAGTGTTCATCCGTCATGCGCTGGAAATACTCCTGATAAGAGAAACGCATCGTCTTCCATTCTGCACCTGCGCATACCACCTTCGTACAAGCTTCAATCACGGCATATGCAGCACCGTGATATGGACTCCACTCGGAGAGATACGGATCGAATCCGTAGGCCATGATGCTGGCCGTGTTGGTGAACCCATCGACAGGGAGTTTCTGTACCGATACCTGAGCAGGAGTCTTCTGGTATTTTCCTCCGAAAGGCATGAGTACCGTACTGCGGCCTATTGTAGAATCGAACATCTCTATCATTTTCTGCTGTGCAGAAAGGGTTACGGGCGTCTGGTTATAGGTTACGGCAATTTTTTTCGGAACGGCTCCAATGGTGGCCTTGGCGTAGTGCTTTGCACCTGCGGAGTCGATAAATTCGCGACTCAAATTGGCAATAACATCGCCATGATAGAACATTCTCATCCGAGCCGTATCGGTGACATCGGCGACGTGGGTGACCTCTATATTGTCTCGTTGACAATAGCGGATAAATTCGTCCTTGTCCTTTGCCTCGATCACTACAGCCATACGTTCCTGCGACTCACTGATGGCGAGTTCGGTAGGGTTCAGTCCGCTGTATTTTGTCGGTACACGGTCAAGGTATATATCCAGTCCGTCAGCTAGTTCGCCGATAGCCACACTCACGCCTCCTGCACCGAAGTCGTTGCTTTTCTTGATGAGGTGTGTAACCTCAGGCCGGCGGAATAGTCGTTGTATCTTGCGTTCTTCAGGAGCATTGCCCTTCTGCACCTCGCTGCCGCAGGTTTCTAGACTCTCTTCGGTGTGTTCCTTCGACGAACCTGTGGCACCGCCGATGCCGTCACGGCCAGTACGGCCTCCGAGCAGCAGGATGATGTCGCCCTTCGCAGGACTCTCCCTGCGTACATTTTCGGCCTTCACAGCACCAACCACAGCACCCACTTCGAGTCGCTTAGCAGTGTAACCAGGATGGAAAATCTCGCGTACATGGGTAGTGGCCAGACCAATCTGGTTGCCGTAACTGGAGTAACCCTGAGCAGCCTTGCGGCTGATAACCTTCTGAGGCAGTTTGCCTGGAATTGTTTCACTCACAGCCTTGGTGATGTCACCGGCTCCTGTTACTCGCATTGCCTGATAGACATACGCACGTCCTGAGAGTGGGTCACGTATAGCTCCGCCAAGACAAGTCGAAGCCCCTCCGAAAGGTTCTATCTCAGTAGGGTGGTTGTGGGTCTCGTTCTTGAACTGCAGCAGCCACTTCTCAGATCGGTTTTCTCCGTTTTCTCCGTTTCCTCCGTTTTCCACGTCAACATCTACATAGATGCTGCATGCATTGTTCTCCTCGCTCACCTCCATGTCGTCGAGCTTGCCAATCTTGCGCAGATATCGCGCTCCGATGGTGGCCAGCTCCATAAGACACAGTGGCTTCTGTTCGCGTCCCAGTTCCTGACGAATCTTGTAGAAAAGGTCCAGACTCTCTTGCATCTCTGCCTTCATAAACGACTCGTCGATGTGAATCTCTTCGAGAATGCTGGTGAAGGTGGTATGGCGGCAGTGGTCACTCCAATAGGTATCCAGGATGCGGAGCTCTGTCTCCTTCGGATCACGGCCTTCTGCGCGGAAGTATTTCACCACTTCGCCTAGGTCGTCGGAGTTCATGGCCAGGCCCCACTGCTTGCAGAATGCAGCGTACTCACTCTCAGACATTGAGGTGAATCCTTCAAGACTGACAAGTGGTTTTACATCTACATCGAGTTTGTTGCTGAGCACAGAGAGGTCCTTCTCGCGCGATTCAACGGCGTTGATGTAGTAGTGTCGTATTTTCTCGATATCCCCCTCGCTCACTCCCTCGTCGAAGATGAGCATACGGCTGCTGCGTATATCTATATCGGCATTAGGGTCGATGAGGTGCACGCAATCAATGGCCGACGAAGCTCTCTGGTCAAACTGTCCCGGCAGATATTCCACGGCCAAAAACTTTGAACCCTTGAACTCTTGAACTTCTTGAACCTTTAAACTCTCCCACACATTGTCTGTGACAATCTCACCAAACACCGTATACTTGCTGGCTTCGAGTAACTCTGGGGTAAACCCAAAGAGGTCGTAGACATTCAGATAACGGAGTGTCTTGATGCTGAGCGAGAGATTTTCGTTCAGTTCTCTCTTCAGGCTCTCTGCCTCAACCTGAAAGCGTGGTTTCTTTTCTACAAATATTCTGTAATCCATCAGATCACTGTATTTTCAATTTTTTCAGTCTGTGCCTTGCGGAAAATATTCAGTTTTTCTGCCAGGTCCTCGTCGCTGAGGGCCAGGATTTCTATTGCCAGCAGGGCGGCGTTCTTGCTGCCGTTCACTGCCACCGTGGCTACAGGAATGCCGCTTGGCATCTGTACCGTTGAGAGCAGTGAATCGAGTCCGTCCATCATCTTGCTGCGGATAGGGATTCCTATCACAGGCAGGGTGGTCTGACCTGCAGTCACTCCTGCCAGATGGGCAGCTCCACCTGCACCGGCAATGATGATGGCAATATCACGTTCACGGGCTGTGGTGACCCACTCGGTGAGCAACTGTGGAGCACGGTGGGCACTGATTACGCGCTTTTCGTATTCCACACCAAACTCGTCCAGAGTCTGCCAACAGGCCTCCATCACGTCGAGGTCACTGGTCGACCCCATTATAATTCCGACTTTCATGCAAAGAACAGTTTTGAGAGTTCCATTGGTTCGATATACTCACCATTCTTATATACGCGCATATTGCCTGAGGCAATTTCGTCGATGAGCATCACGTTGCCGTCTTTGTCGTAGCCAAACTCGAACTTTATGTCGTAGAGCACCAGTCCCTTCTTGGCCAGTTCGTCGCTTACAATCTTTGTGATTTTCTGAGTCTGTTCCTTCATCGAGTCGTACTGCTCGTCGGTCATCACACCCAGGACAACTAGTCCGTCCTTTGTAACCAATGGATCACCCTTTTCGTCGTTCTTAAAGGTGGTCTCTACGTATGCAGGAAGGTCGGTTCCCGGTTCTATATATTCTCCGTAGCGGCGTATGAAACTGCCCACAGCCTTGTAGCGGCATATAACTTCGAGTCCGTGACCAAACACCTTTGCCGGCAGCACCTCCATGGTGGTGTCCTCAAGATTTGACTTCACGTAGTGGGTCCTGATGCCTGCAGCATTGATCTTCTCGAAGAAATACTGCGACATGCGAAGGTTGACATCGCCAACACCCTCGATTGTGAGTCCTACACTGTTCTCCCCTGGATCGAACTTGCCGTCTTTTCCTGTACAGTCGTCCTTGAACTTAAGGAGATAATTACCATTCTCTAATGCAAAGACATCCTTTGTCTTGCCGGTATAAACTAATTCCATATTTTATTCTTTTATTCTTTTAACCTTTTAAACTTCTTGAACTTCTTGAACTTTTAAACTTTTGAACTTCTTGAACCTCGGCGCAGCCGACTTATTCCCACTCAATCGTTGCAGGTGGCTTGCGTGAGATGTCATACACTACGCGGTTCACACCCTTCACCTTAGTGATAATGTCGTACGATACCTGGTCGAGCAGTTCGTATGGCAGGTGTACACAATCGGCAGTCATGGCATTGGTGGAATGTACGGCTCTCAATACCACGGCACTGTCGTATGTCCTCTGACCATCTTCCACACCCACACTCTTCACTGGCAACAGTATTGCTCCTGCCTGCCAAACTTTGTCATACCATCCGCTCTCTCTCAGGGCCTGAATAAAGATGGCATCAGCTTCCTGAAGTATGTGTACACGCTCTGCTGTGATTTCTCCAAGGATACGTACTCCGAGTCCCGGTCCTGGGAAAGGATGGCGACCCAGTTGTTTTGGATCCATGTTGAGTACACGGCCCACCTCGCGTACCTCGTCCTTGTAGAGCATACGGATTGGCTCGCAGAGTTGGAACTTCATGTCCTCTGGCAGTCCACCCACGTTGTGGTGCGACTTCACTGTCTTGCTGCCGTCCTTCGATTCCAGTACGTCTGGATAGATCGTACCCTGACCAAGCCACTTGGCGTCTTCTATGAGTTTGGCTTCCTCGTTGAAGATTTCGATGTAGTCGCGGCCTATGATCTTGCGCTTCTGCTCAGGGTCTGTCACTCTGGCCAGGTCGCCGAGAAACTTCTTGCTTGCATCCACGCACTTTACCTGCAGACCATAACTGTTGTAGTTTGCCATCACTTCCTCTGATTCGTTCTTGCGCATCAGTCCTGTGTTTACATAGATGCAGAAGAGGTTCTTTCCGATGGCCTTGTTGATGAGCATTGCAGTGACGGTGGAATCCACACCGCCTGAGAGTCCTAAGACAACTTTTTCATTTCCTACTTGTGCCTTGATGTCGGCCACAGCCTTTTCCACGAACTCCTTTGGAGTTACACCTGGAAAATTTTGAAAATCTTTCATATTATTAAGTTTTTTGTTCTACAAAAAAGGTTTATAGGTTTATGGGTTTATAGGTTTATAGGTTGCTGTCCGGATGGTTTTCCCTATCAACTTATCAACCTATCAACCTCGCGCAAAGCGCGACTAATTCCTTGTATAATTCGGTGTTTCACTTGTGATTGTTATGTCGTGAGGATGGTTCTCCACCACACCTGCTGCCGTTACCTTCACAAACTGTGCCTGGCGCAGGGTAGGGATGTCCTTTGCTCCGCAGTATCCCATACCGCTGCGGAGTCCTCCGATGAGCTGATAGATGGTCTCCGAGATGGTACCCTTGTATGGCACACGGCCCACGATTCCTTCCGGAACGAGTTTCTTGGTATCCACCTTGTCCTGGAAATATCTGTCACTGCTTCCTGCCTTCATGGCATCGAGCGAACCCATTCCGCGGTAGGTTTTGTACTTTCTGCCGTTGAAGATGATGGTCTCGCCCGGGGCTTCTTCGGTTCCGGCAAACATACTTCCGCACATCACTGTGTCACCTCCTGCAGCCAGTGCCTTCACCACGTCGCCTGAGTATCTCAGTCCTCCGTCGGCGATGATTGGAATACCGCTGCCCTTGGCTGCCTCGGCGGCGTCGAGTACGGCTGTAAACTGTGGCACACCCACACCGGCAATGATTCTCGTAGTACAGATACTGCCTGGACCTATACCTACCTTAATACCGTCAACTCCAGCCTTCACCAAGTCAACCACGGCTGCTGTAGTGGCTACGTTTCCCACTACTACGTCGAGTCCTGGGTAAGCACTCTTCACATTCCTGAAGGCATTAATCACTCCCTTCGAATGACCATGGGCTGAGTCGAGCACCACTGCATCCACATCTGCCTTTACCAGCGCTTCTACGCGGTCCATCAAGTTGGACGTGATACCTATACCTGCTGCAACTCTCAGACGGCCTTTGCTGTCCTTGTTTGAGTTAGGGTAGGTCTTCAGTTTGGTTATATCCTTGAAGGTCACCAGTCCACGGAGTTTGCCTTCGCTGTCAACCACCGGCAGTTTCTCCACCTTGTGGGTCTGGAGCACTTTCAGCACGCTTTCCGTACTTGTATCTGTAATGGTCACGAGGTTCTCCTTGGTCATCACCTCCGATATTGGTTTCAACATATCGGTCTCGAATCTCAAGTCGCGGTTTGTCACTATCCCCACGAGATATCCTCCGTCGTTCACCACCGGGATTCCGCCGATATGGTTTTCTTTCATGATCTTCAGTGCTTCTCCTACTGTGTTCTCGGCATGTATGGTCACGGGGTCGTCAATCATGCCGTTCTCGGCACGCTTGGTGCGTTTCACCTGCTCGGCCTGGGCTTCGATGCTCATATTCTTGTGAATCACACCGATGCCACCTTCCCGTGCCATGGCTATTGCCATCTCGCACTCTGTCACCGTATCCATTGCGGCCGATACAATAGGGATATTCACTGGTATGTTCCTCGAAAACATACTCTGCACATTGACCTGTGCTGGCAATACCTCTGAATAGGCTGGCATCAACAGTACGTCGTCGTACGTCAAGCCTTCTTTGAAAAATCTCTGTTCCATTATTTGTTCCATTCTAATAGTTTCTTAATCAGTGCCATTCTCACGAACTTGCCGTTTCCTACCTGACGGAAATAGGCTGCCCTTGGGTCATCATCCACTTCTGGCAATATCTCGTTCACCCTTGGCAGTGGGTGCAGCACAATCATCTCTTTCTTCGCTTCTGCCATCTTCTTCCTGTCGAGTTGGAAACTGTCTTTCACTCTCTCAAACTCGTCCATGTCGAGGAAACGCTCCCTTTGCACACGAGTCATGTATAGCACGTCGAGTTCGCCGATGGCTTCTTCTATGGTGCGCACTTCCTGCACCACGTCCCTCGTCTTGTACATATCAGGCAACCTGAGTTCCTCAGGGGCGATAAGTACCACCTTTATGCCCTCCCGCCTTTCCAGGGCCTTGATGAGTGAATGAACCGTTCTGCCGAACTTCAGGTCTCCGCAGAAACCGATGGTGAGGTTGTCGAGCCGACCTATCTCGCGGCGTATGGTCAGCAGGTCGGTCAGGGTCTGAGTAGGGTGGGCATGACTCCCGTCTCCTGCATTGATGATTGGCACATGGGCCACCCTGCTGGCTTCTTCCGGTGCACCTTCGGTATGATGGCGCATTGCAATGATGTCGGTAAAGTTCTCTACCACTCTCACTGTGTCCTGCACCGTCTCGCCCTTGCTTACTGATGAAGTCTGGGCATCCGAGAATCCCAGCACCTGTCCTCCCAATTCCATCATGGCCGATGTGAACGAAAGGCGGGTTCTGGTACTTGGCTCGTAGAACAGTGTGGCCAACTTCTTGTGCTTGCACACGTCCCAATACTTCTCCCTGTTGTCGATGATGTCGAGTGCAGTGGAGATAATCTCGTCAATCTCTTCGGTTGACAGATCAGTGATATCTATAAGGTGTTTCATAGGTTATTTCTGAATTTCAGGAGGTCTTCTATCTGTGCTTCTGTTATGTAGTTCTCTTTGGCGGCAACCTGAATCAGGGTGTCGAAATTGGTGAGACTCACATTCCTCACCTGTGCTTCTTCAAGCCTTTGCAGTCCTTTCTTCAAACCGTAGGTGAAGATACTTACTATACCCAGTACCTCTGCCCCGGCTTCTCTCAGGGTGTTTACCACGTCGATGCAACTGCCACCTGTGGAAATCAGGTCTTCCACCACCACAACCTTCTGCCCCTTCTCCAGCCGGCCTTCAATCTGGTTGCCTCGGCCGTGATCCTTGGCACTGCCGCGTACATAGCCCATTGGCAGTCCCATGATGGTGGCAGCAATGGCAGCGTGAGCAATGCCTGCCGTACTGGTTCCCATCAGTGCTTCGCACTCTGGGTATTCACTTGCCACCGTCTCCGCAATGGCCTTTTCCACAACCTCCCTTGCCTCTGGATAGGAAAGGATGATACGGTTGTCACAGTAAATCGGACTCTTAATTCCACTGGCCCAAGTGAATGGGTCATCTGGCCTCAAAAACACTGCCTTAATCTTCAGCAGATGGCTGGCTATTGTCTCTTTCATATTTTTCTATACTTTCTATACTTTTTATAGTTTCTATAGTTTCTATAGTTTCTATGGCTTCGATACTCCAAACTCTTTACAGCAACGCTCGTATGCCTCCACCGGATCTTCGGCGGCTGTTATCGGTCTTCCTACCACAATGAAGTCCGACCCTATCTCCCTTGCCTTTGCCGGGGTGGTGATGCGCTTCTGGTCGTCCTTGCTGCTGTCGGCAAAGCGTATTCCAGGGGTCACGGTAAGGAAATCCTGTCCTACGCGCTCTTTTATCAGTCCTGCTTCGAGTGGCGAACAAACCACTCCGTCGAGTCCTGCTGCCTTGGCGTTCTGGGCATATTTCACTATGGTTTCCTGCATCGACTCGCCAATCAGCAGTTCGTCATGCAACACCTCTTCGCTGGTCGAGGTCAATTGGGTTACTGCAATCAGCAACGGCCTTGTCCCATCCTCGCGTGTCAGTCCCTCTACGGCTGCCTTCATCATCTCCACACCTCCTGCGGCATGCAGGTTGCAGATGTCCACATCCATCGCGCTCAACACCTTCATCGCCTTCTTCACTGTGGTTGGTATGTCGTGCAGTTTCAGGTCTAAGAAAATCTTATGCCCACGTGCTTTGATTTCGCGCACAATCTCCGGTCCACAGGCATAGTACAGTTCCATCCCAATTTTCACAAATGGTTTAGATCCAGCGGCACCTGTCCTACATTCAGTGGCATCGCCACTGAACTTATCAAGAAACTCCAGCACTTGTTCTTTACTGGCAAAATCACATGCTATAATTACTTCTCTCTGCATAATTCATCTATTATTGTTTTACAAATCATCGGTTCAGTAAGGTTTGCTGCCCCAATCTGCACTGCCGTTGCTCCAGCCATCATCATCTCCCTCACGTCATCGGCACTTGCCACTCCGCCGCAACCCATGATTGGCAGCCTGCTTGCCTGACGTACCTGATACACCATCCTCAGTGCTATCGGGAATATCGCCGGTCCTGAGAATCCTCCCATCACGTTGGCCAGTATCGGTTTGCCTGTCTTGAGGTTGAACCTCATGCCGAGGAAAGTGTTCACCAGTGTCAGTCCGTCTGCCCCTGCGTCTTCGCAGGCCTTGGCTATGCTCACGATATCGGTTACGTTGGGGGTGAGTTTCATAAACACCGGTTTCGTGGTCACTTCCTTAACCGCCTTCGTCACTTCGGCGGCACATGCTGGGTCTGTACCGAAACTCATTCCTCCGTTGTGCACGTTCGGACAACTCACATTTACCTCTATTATATCTACGTGGTCATTTATCCTCCTGCAACATTCCCTGTATTCATCCACGCTGAACCCACTGATATTTGCAATTATCGGCTGGTGATAGAAGGCCCTCAGCCGTGGAATTTCCTCGCGTATCACTGCATCCACACCTGGGTTCTGCAGTCCCACACTGTTTATCATTCCTGCTGTGCATTCAGCAATCCTTGGGGTAGGGTTGCCAAACCTCGGTTCGAGGGTAGTACCCTTCAGCACCATTGCTCCAAGTATATTAGGGTCATAGAAATCCAGAAACTCTCCACCGAATCCATACACCCCACTTGCCGGAATCACCGGATTCTGCAGTTCCACTCTAGCCAAGTCGACCCTTGAACTTCTTGAACCCTTTGAACCCTTAAGCCCTTGAACTACCATACCAGTTCCTCCTTTCTGAATACCGGCCCATCCTTGCACACCCTCTTTGAATCTCTTGGACTACCCTTGAACTCCCCTTGGACTCCCCTTGGACTACCCTTGGACTCCCCTTGAATTTCCACACTGCAACCCATGCATGCTCCAAATCCGCAGCCCATCCTCTCCTCCAGCGAGAACTGTCCTGCCTTGCAAAGCCTGTGTACGGCCTTCATCATCGGCATAGGTCCACAGCAATATACGTAGTCGCAGTTGCAACCCGCCATTGCATCAGTCACAAGTCCATGTATCCCTTCACTGCCATCGTCAGTGGTCACAATCACCTCTGCCCCCAGGGCCTTAAACTCGTCTATATAAACCAAATCATCCTTCGATGCTGCCCCCAGCACAACTTGAACTCTTGAACCCTTGAACTCTTGAACTCTTGAACCCTTGAACTCTTGAACCCTTGAACTCTTGAACCCTTGAACTTCTTGAACCCTCTTCAAGAGTCCATACAACGGCGCAGCACCAATTCCACCGCCAACAATCAGCACCCTGCTCCCTGTTCCTTGCTCCCTGCTCCCTAAATTAAATCCATTCCCCAGTCCTGTAAGCAAGTCCAGCGTCTCTCCCACCTTCATCGCCGCCATCTTGTCCGTACCTTTGCCCACCACCTTATATAGCAGTGTTATGGTCTCCTCGTCCCAGTCGCAGATAGAGATAGGCCGTCTTAGGAAGCATCCCTCAATCTGCACATTCACAAACTGCCCCGGAGCAGTAATGGCACTCGTGTCCCCACTCAGCACCATCCTATACACACCCCGTGCAATCCGCCGGTTCTCCTTAATTGTATATAGTCCTTGTTTCACTCTGCGTCTATTGTAGAAATACCCAGTGTTATCTCCTCCAGCACGTCCAACAACACTTTCACCGTATCGAGCGAAGTGAATGTGGTGATGTTGTGGTCCACTGCTGCACGACGAATCTCGTAGCCATCGAGATGGTCCTTGTCCTGGTTGATGTTGATGGTGTTGATTACGTACTTCACATGCCCCATGCTTATCGACTTGTAGATGTCGTATTCTGCATTTCTGTGCATCTTGTCCACGAACCTCACCTTGATGCCGTGGGCCCTGAGGAACTCTGCCGTACCCCTTGTGGCCTCGATATTGAACCCGAGGTTATAGAACCTTCTCAGCAGTGGCAGGGCCTGGTCCTTGGTCTCGTCGTCGATGGTGGCGATTACGGTACCATAGTTTGCCATGGTCATTCCCGAACTCTGCAGCGACTTATACAGTGCCCTGTTCAGTTCCTTGTCGTAGCCGATGGCCTCGCCGGTCGATTTCATTTCCGGACTCAGATACGACTCCATGCCCCTTATCTTTGCAAACGAGAAGGCAGGACTCTTCACAAACCACCTTGACTTTTCCCTTGCGCATACTTCGAATATGCCCTGGTGTCTCAGACTCTCTCCCAGCATCACTCTCGTGGCTATGTCGGCCATCTGTATGTTGGTGGATTTCGATATGAACGGCACGGTCCTCGACGAACGTGGGTTCACCTCTATCACGTACACCTTGTCCTCAGGGGTCACGATAAACTGTATGTTGTACAGTCCCACGATGCCTATCTTCAGTCCCAGCTGCACTGTATAGCTTATGATGGTGTCCTTCACCCTCTGGCTTATGCTGAACGTAGGATACACGCTTATCGAGTCGCCTGAGTGGATACCGGTCTTCTCCACGTGTTCCATGATGCCCGGGATATACACATCCCTGCCGTCGCATATGGCATCGGTCTCGAGTTCCTTGCCCATGATGTATTTGTCCACGAGCACCGGTCTGTCTTCGTCAATCTCCACGGCTGTGTGCAGGTAGTGGCGCAGCGCTTTCTCGTTGCTCACAATCTGCATGGCCCTTCCTCCGAGCACATAGCTTGGGCGTACCAGCACGGGATACCCAATCCTGCTTGCCACCTTCACTCCGGTCTCTATGTCTGTCACTGCCTCCGACTCTGGCTGAGGTATCTCTATCTGGTCCATTATCTTCTTGAAGCAGTCACGGTCTTCGGCATTCTGTATGGCCTTGCAGTCGGTTCCTATTATCTTCACTCCCAGTCGGTCTATCGGTTCGGCCAGGTTGATGGCTGTCTGTCCTCCGAGCGAAACGATCACTCCCTGTGGCTGTTCCCGATGAATCACATTCATCACGTCTTCCACCGTAAGTGGCTCGAAGTAGAGCTTGTCGCTTGTGGTGTAGTCGGTCGACACGGTCTCTGGGTTGTTGTTTATAACGATGGCCTCGTAACCGTATTTCTGTATCGACCACACGGCATGTACCGTAGAGTAGTCAAATTCCACTCCCTGACCAATCCTTATCGGCCCAGCGCCCAATACCAGGATCTTTGGCTTGCCGGAATTCCCGGACTCTCCGGACTCTCCGGAATTTCCGGCTTCTCCGGGCTTTCCGGACTCTCCGGAATAGCTGGAATACAGATATGGCAGCCCTCTTACCTCTTTATATACTGGCCATATGCCGTTCTCTTCTCTCAGTCTGTACACATCCTCCTGACTCATGCACCACAACTGCCCTATATACTTGTCCGAGAATCCCATCTCCTTGGCAGTTTTCAACGTTTCCAACGCCTTGCTCTCTTGCCCTCTTGAACCCTTGAACTCTTGAACCTTCGCCTCCAGGCGAACAATCCTCTCCAGTCCTTCGAGGAAGAACCGCGTAATCATCGTCTTCTCGTGTATTTCGTCCACTCCCACGCCGTTTCTCATCAGCTGTGCCATGGCGTAGAGTCGGTCGTCAGGACTCTCGCTGATGTACTGCAGCAGGTCGTCGTTGGTCCATGAGTCGAACTTCTTGTTGTAAACGTGGCACACTCCTGTCTCGAGCGATCTCACGGCCTTGAGCAGCGACTCTTCGTAGTTCCGTCCTATACTCATCACCTCGCCGGTGGCTTTCATCTGGGTTCCGAGGCGGTTCGATGCATCGGCAAACTTGTCAAAGGCAAACCTCGGCAGTTTGGTCACGAAGTAGTCCACCTGCGGTTCCTTGCTTGCCGGCACTCCGTGGAGCATAATCTCGTCAAGGGTCATGCCTACGGCAATCTTGGCTGTCACCCGTGCTATCGGATATCCCGTTGCCTTCGATGCCAGTGCCGACGAGCGTGATACTCGTGGATTCACCTCAATAAGATAGTATTCGCTGTTCTCTGGGTTCAGGGCAAACTGCACATTGCAGCCTCCTGCTATGCCGAGTTCGTGTATCAGTTTCTTCGCACTGGTCTCGAGCATCGTGAAGTCTTCCTTGCTCAGGGTCTGTATAGGGGCCACCACGATGGAGTCTCCTGTGTGTACTCCCACTGGGTCCACATTCTCCATGCCGCAGATGTCGAGGATGGTGTCGTTGGCATCCCTCATCACCTCGAACTCAATCTCCTTATATCCCTTCACACTCTTCTCTACCAACACCTGACTCACCGGTGACAGTGCCAAGGCATTCTGCATTATCACTTTGCACTCCTCTTCGTCATAGGCAAATCCACCTCCCGTACCTCCGAGGGTGAAGGCAGGTCGCAGCACCACCGGATAGCCTATGTGCTCAGCAGCCTTCAGTCCTTCTTCCATCGATGTGGCAATCTCTGAAGGTATCACTGGTTCGCCTATGCTTTCGCACATCTCCTTGAAGAGTTCGCGGTCTTCGGCCCTCTCTATGCTGGCGATAGGGGTTCCCAGAATCTCCACCTGACATTCCTCGAGCACACCCTTCCTGGCCAGTTGCACACACAGGTTCAGTCCTGTTTGTCCTCCCAGTCCCGGCAGTATGGCATCAGGACGCTCGTAGCGCACAATCTTTGCCACATACTCCAGCTTCAGCGGTTCCATATACACCTTGTCGGCAATCTGGGTGTCGGTCATTATGGTGGCAGGATTACTGTTCACCAACACCACCTCATAGCCTTCTTCCTTCAGTGCCAGACAGGCCTGAGTACCAGCATAGTCAAACTCTGCAGCCTGACCCACGACGATTGGTCCCGAACCAATCACCAATACTTTTTTTATATCTGTTCGTTTCATATTGAACTATTTGAACTCCTTGAACTTCTTGAACTTTTGTACCCTTGAACCCTAAAAAAATCAGCCGCTCGACCGCATGTTGGTCCGTAGCGACTGATTTTCTATATCTTTTTGTCCACAATGCAGGCGCCAGAAGGCACCACAAACTCGAAGGCGCAATTATCCTCCGAACCTTTTTGCACACCAAGGCGCATAAGTGTTACCTTACCTTTTACCTGAATCATACTTTTTGGTAGTGAGAGCACGTTGTACTCAAAATCCACTACAAAGGTAAGGAATTTTTTTCATATCACCAAATAAAATTTACATTTTTTTTGTAAAAATTTGTTAAAAACCCGTTTTGGCCTTTTTTCGTTCTCGTCGAGTTCTCGTCGTGTTCTCGTCGTGTTCTCGTCGAGTTCTCGTCGGGTTCTCGTCGGGTTCTCGTCGAGTTCTCGTCGAGTTCTCGTCGAGTTATAGTCGAAACGACGAGAGAGTCGACGAGAAACGACGAGAGGGTCGACGAGGAGGTAACGGGGAGG
>R03__coassemble_335_pt1 | contig 28282 bp, 25 predicted proteins | sample R03__metabat2_high_PE_038 | metagenome-assembled genome bin R03 | reverse complement strand
CTGCGGCAACGCCGCCAAAAATAGCCCGAGTTACCAAGTTACCAAGTTACTTTTTCTTCAAGAGAACTGCGTGATTATAGTGCTGATTCAGTGCGTGTTAGCAACTAATATCGCAGGTAAGAAAAAGTAACTTGGTAACTTTGTCACTCGGGCATGTTTTTTCCTGAAAAAAGTAACAAAGTAACAAAGTAACTTGGTAACTCGGGCATGTTTCCCGCAATTACCATTTTACCAGTTGGCTACTGTGGCGTTGTAGATTTGGTCGGTGATGTCGTCGAAAATCTGCTGTACGAGTTCTTCCTGGACGGCAGTGAGCTGCTGCTTGGAGTCGTACTCGGCAGTGGCAGAGAAGGTGCGCTCGAAGTCCTGGTCGTGATCGGTGTTGTTGACAAAGCGTACATTGACCGTGACCTTGAGCTGAGTCTGGGCGGCATAGCCGTCGGATGCTACACTCTTATTGATTTGGGAATATTCGGTGATTTCGCCCGAGAGCTGCATATCACCATTTTTCTTGAGTACCTGCAGACGGGTCTTATGGGCATAGACATCGGTGATGGTGTTGTAGAACATGCTCTCCATAGGACTCCACACATAGGCGCAGCGGATGGGAAACTTCTCGATGGAGACGGTATGGACTTTGTTGTAGTCGATGCTGGATCCGTTGAGCGAATAGCTGACCTTGCAGGCGGTGATTGCCAGGGCAATAAGTAGCAGGTAGCAGGTAGCTGGGAGCAGGTAGCAGGTGCGTTTCATTTTTTCTTGGTTTTGGTGGTTTTGATTGGTGTGATGTACTGCTCGTCGGGGATGGTTTCGATAGGGGCGGTATGCTGTACATAGGGGTTGACAGACAGTTTGTTGAGCATGGATTTTATGTCCTTGATCTCTTTGCCGAGGGTTGTGATGATGTGGAGCAGTCCCTCGCGCTCGCTCTCGTAGGAGTGGGAATGGTCGGCTGTGCGGCCGGAGAGGACGAGTCCGGTGCCTGCGGCGTTGTCGTCGGTGATGCCGAACTGGCGCAGGGTAGGGGCGTCGATGTCGCGTCGTGGGGCGATGATGCTGAGCTGCTCGGTGAGGTTGCGGAGCTGACGTATGTTGCCCGGCCACTTATAGCGCAGAAGGAGCTGGCGTCCGTCGTCGGTGAGGGTGACTGGTGCGATGCGGTATTTGTCGGCCATGTCGGCGGCGAACTTGCGGAAGAGCAGTGCTATGTCGTCGCCACGCTCACGGAGCGGCGGGATGTTGATAGGTATGGTGGCAAGACGATAGTAGAGGTCTTCGCGGAATCGGCCTTCGCTGATGGCTTTCTGGAGATTGACATTGGTGGCTGCCACGATGCGCACATCGGTGTGGCAGACTTCGCTGGAACCTACCTTCATGAATTCGCCCGACTCAAGCACGCGCAGGAGCCGTGCCTGGGTGGAGAGTGGGAGTTCGCCTACCTCGTCGAGGAAGAGCGTGCCTCCGTTGGCCGAAGCGAAATAGCCGTCGCGTTCGCCCAGGGCATCGGTGAAGGCTCCCTTGACATGGCCGAAGAGTTCGGAGTCGATGGTGCCTTCGGGTATGCTGCCGCAGTTGATGGCGATGAAGGTATGGGACTTGCGCAGTGAGGTGTCGTGGATGATGCGCGAGAAGTTTTCCTTGCCCACGCCGCTCTCGCCCTGGATGAGTACGGAGAGATTGGTGGGGGCTACCTGTACGGCGATGTCGATGGCATGGTCGAGGGCTTCGGAGCGCCCCACGATGCCATAGCGTTGTTTTATGGTCTGTAGATCTGGCATGATATATACAGTTTGGGCATGTACAATGTACAATTTTTATTTAGTCATAGAAATTCCAGCTGAAGCCGAAGTGGATGCCGGAGGGGTTCATGGGGTAGCCTGCGGCCCAGAAATAGCGGCCGTCGGACTGGTTGGCGTGGTAGTACATGATGTAGGCCCGGAGTTGTTTGAAGTCGATGTTGAGATAGGCACTGATGAGCGGATAGTTGCCAATCTTGATGCGGTGGTCGGGGTTTTGGGTCATGAACTGGGATACGGCAGGACTGTAGTCGGGGGCGTAGTAGGAGGTGAAGTACTTGAGGTCGGCTCCGAGTTGGGCACGGAGTACGTTCTTGACGACGGAGAAGCGGAGGTAGAGATTGTGGTAGGACGAGAGCAGCGGCAGCGGCAGGGCCTCGCTGTCGGACGTGGCCTGGAGGGTGATGTCGTTGTCGAAATGGAGTATGCCGAGCTGGAAGTCCTGGAGCAGGGAGAGGTGGAGCACCTGGATGATGTCGGACGACTGACGGACGGTAGGGCCGGTGGTGTAGAGCGTTTCGCCCGAGGAGGAGGAGGTGTAGGCCGAACCTGTGGCCTGGAGATAGGCATAGTTCTTTATGGTCTCGAGACCCGCAGTGAGGCGGGAACGGGTGCGCGGCAGGGAGAAGACTCCCTCGATGCGCAGGCGCAGGGTGTTGTCGAGATCGCGGTCCCACCAGGCATGGCGCGAATGGAAATGCTGGAAGAAGTAGTTGGGCTGCTCGTTGCGCAGGAAGGCATTGAGTGCCAGCTGCACAGTGTCGCGAAAGAGGGGGAAGTTGACATCGGTGTGGCCCTGGAGGGAGAAATCGCCCAGATAGTCGCCGGCAAGGTTGAGTTCGCCCGAGAGGTCGTAGTGGAACACATGGCCCTGGGACTTTATGATCTGGCCACCCAGGAGCAGACGCTGGAGATGGTGCTTGGCGGTGGTGAGAGAACCCGAAGGCAGTGTGTCGGTAAACTGATAGTTTTTGTATTCATGGCCAATATAGACGCTGACGCCAGCCTTGGCATATTTGTTGAACCCTTCGCGCAGGGAGATGCCGAAGAGGTTTTTGACATAGAAGGAACGCGAGAGATCGTTGGTGGTGTCGGACGGCAGGTAGTCGAAGGCATGGTAGGAGTCGGGGGTGGTGTTGGCCAGATAGCGCCGGCGGTTGTTGCGGAGGTCGAGCGTGTGGAAGAAACTGGTGACCGGCACAAAGACATCGCGGAGTGCCGTGGAGTCCTCGCCCTCGGAGCGGTAGAATCCCAGGTTGTAGTGGTGGGAGAGATGGAGGATGTCCATCTCCTGGCGCATCCAGGTCTGGTCGAGCCATACGGGTATGTCCTTGCTCTGATAACTGCGTGCCAGACCTTCTGGGTTGGTGATGTAGGACTCGTCGGTGATGCCACCATTCTCGCCCATCTTCATGTAGTTGTGGGTGTAGGAGAGGTGCAGGTCGTAGGGGTCGCTGATGTAGGATGCCCACGCCGAGGCATTCATCATGGAGGTGGACTGGTTGTCGTAGAATCCCTGTCCGTAGAGATAGTCGAAGAGAGCACCGAAGTTGAACCGCTTGCCGGCATTGTTGGTGAAGGTGGCCTTGAAATGGTCGAAACCTGTGGTCTTCTCGCCACACTTGTCGTAGAAGAGGTTCATGTAGGGCGACTTGGTGTTGTAGTATCGGAAACTGTCGGTGGGGGTGATGAAATAGTCGAAAGGAGTCTGGAAGATGAAGTCGGCATTTTCGGGGCGCTCGAGGTAGATGCGGTTGATGCGCGGAGATCCCAGGTTGGAGAGGGTGTTGAAATGTCCGTTGATGCCCTCGGCCGAGGAGAACTGATGGAAGCGCTGCATGGAGGTGTCGATGGCTGCAGGACGGATGCGGCCGAAGGTGGGGTCGATGGTCCAGGAGTGGATGTCGACAGGCACGATTTTCTCTTTCTTGCGTCCCGACTGGTCAGAGGTGTCGCGCTGACCGGCATAGGGAGTCATTTCCTGGTCCATATTGTTTTCCAGTTCGCCGATGACACGCTGGGCAACAGCATTGCTTGCAAAGGCGAAGAACGCTGCGGCTATGTACAATTTGGAGATGTACAATGTACAATTTTTGTACAATTTGGTCATGCAGTGAATCGGATAATGAATTCGATGGTTTTTATGATGAGAGCCGTGAAGCCAAGGATGAAGAATGCCGTCTTGCATCCGGGAATGAAATAGCATGTGACCGTAGCCACGAAGAGCAGCATGAAGGCCGTGTTGAGAATGCGGCGTATCTTCTGGATGCGTCGGCGTCGGTCGGCACCGGCCGATGGCTTGGCACTGCCCTTGCTCTCAGCCAGTGCGTCAGAGATGATTTGGTCAATTTCGTCCTGGGTCATCGGGATATGTACAATTTTGGCATGTACAATGTACTATTTTATAATTTAGAGAGTGCAGCGTCGATTTCGGCGAAGAGTTGTTCGACGAGGTCGATGGTGCGTACACGGAACTTGCCGGTGATGCGGTTGAGTTCACCCTTCTTGGTGAGAGACTCCTTGTCGGTGATCCAGTCCTCGGCTTCGATGCGCTCCTGGGCGTCGGTGAGATTGTAGAGATAGGCAATGTTGCGGATGGTGGCATCGACGGAGTTGTCGTTTATGCTCAAAACGAGGTCGTATGTGAACACGGCATAGTCCTTAGCCAGTGCGCGGTTGGAGAATACTTGTTCTTCGTAGCCTTTGCACACAATTGACCACTGTGTGCCATCGGCCTTGGTCACCTCGGCATATTCCAGGTTTTTGAAGTAGTCCTTATCGCTCCAGAGACCTCGCTCGGTATTGGGCATATAGCGCAGGTTTGCCCACTGGGAGAGTATGAGATGGCTGTCGGCCTTGGACTTGCCCACTGTGGGTGTGTTGTGTGTAAAAACCACTTCTCTTCCCTCCTGAGGTACGATGCCAGGCTGGAGATAGTAGGAGATTTCCTTTGCTGAACGTGGCGTTTTCTTGCTGAGAAACCCCTGAGCGTTGCATATTGCAGAGAATGCTGAGAGCATTACGACTGCACAAAAGACGAGTTTTTTCATAATATTTTTTTTGTGTTACATTATTATTTTTTGCAAATATACGAAAAAAAATTCAAAAAAGTTTGGTTATTTAAAAAAATTAACGTAACTTTGCACTCGCAAATTTTCAGGACGACCAATCTGGAAGGGTGGGTGAGTGGCTGAAACCAACAGTTTGCTAAACTGTCGTACGGGTAACCGTACCGGGGGTTCGAATCCCCCCTCTTCCGCACTGGCCGGCAGCGAAGAAGGAATGAAGATTTGCAGACGGCGCTTTCGTCTAGCGGCTAGGACACATGCCTCTCACGCATGTAACACGGGTTCGATTCCCGTAGGCGCTACTAAACATGTACAATTTGGACATGTACAATGTACAATTTTTTTTTGGTACATGGGAATATACATTAACAATAATCTTCCTTCGGTTGCTAAAATCATTTCGGTTGCTGAATTCAGAGACGCAAGAGGAAATCTGTATGTTGCTGACAATGCAGATTTACCGTTTCCGGTGAAGCGGGTGTTCTGGATAAAGGACATTCCGCAGGATGCATCACGAGGTGCACACGCGCACAAGGTGTGTGCAGAGATATTGTTCCCGGTGTGTGGAGAATTTGACGTGACGGTGGACGATGGTACGTCGTCGGCCGTGTGTCATATGCAGGATCCGGATGAGGGACTGTATGTGGGCCCCAACGTGTGGTGCGAACTGAACAATTTCTCAGAAGGTGCCGTGTGCCTGGTACTCTGTTCGCATCCCTATATAAAGGAAGGGTATATAAACAATTACGAAGAATTCAAGGACTTTCTGAATCATCAGTAGCAGTTCCACACATCCGATGCCGGTAGGTGGTGCCACTAGATTTCTTCGTCGAAGTAGAGGAAGCGTTTGATGCTCTTCTTTGGAGTTTTCTCGAATTCGTGGTCGTGGATGCGAAATCCTGCAAGTTGTTCGTAGGCAGGGAGTTCGGCATTGACCTCACGTCGGATATCTTCGAGAGCCTCGGTAAGGACATCGCTCGAAGCACGGGTGAGTCCACGCTGGCGGAGCACTTCCTCGTCGAGAAAGACGAGTCCGTAGAGACGTCCGTCGAGCTTGTTCTGTATGACCACGCTTTCGGCGATGAGCGACGTGGCATTGAGTTTGTCCTCGATTTCCTCAGGATATATGTTCTGCCCACTCGGTCCGAGCAGCATGTTTTTGATACGGCCACTGATATATAGGTACCCGTCGCTGTCGATGGTGCCCAGGTCGCCTGTATGGTACCAACCATCGGCATCGAGTGCCTTGGTGGTTTCTTCCTCGTTCTTGTAGTAGCCAAGCATCACATTGTCGCCGCGGCAGACGATTTCGCCAACGATACGCTCAGGGTCTGGAGAAAGAATCTTTACCTCCATGCGAGGCACTGCATAGCCACAGCTGCCGAGTTTCTGTTCGTCCCAGTCGGCATAGGTGATGAGCGGAGCACACTCGGTGGCACCATAGCCCACGGTGAAATTGAACCCGATGCGGTGGAGGAGTTCCTCGATGTCGCGGTTGAATGCTGCACCACCGATGATCACCTCGAAGAAGCGGCCGCCGAAAGCGTCTTTTATGCGCATGTTGATACGTTCGATGACCTTCTGGCTGAGTACAGGCAGTTTGAGCAGCATCTTCATCTTGGTGCTCTCCATGGTAGGGATGACACCCTTGCGCATGAACTTCTCTATAATAAGAGGTACGGACACGATGAAGGTAGGTTGGATTTCGGAGAACGCCATGAAGATGGTGGAAGGACTCATGCGCAGGAGAAATGTGGTGTGCATGCCCAAAGCCATCATAGAGAGCAGTTCGAAGGCCAGTCCATACATATGGGCCAAAGGCAGGATGGAGAGTACTGTGCCCTCGGGAGCGATGATGGCCCCCACCTTATCTATTACGAACTGTACGTTGGACCACAGGGCACGATAAGGAATCATAACCCCCTTCGACTTGCCGGTGCTGCCCGACGTGTAGTTGATGAGAGCCAGCGTGTCGCCGTCCTGTTTCAGATAGCACACATCGGCAGGAGTGAAGTCGGCGGGATAGCGACGGCCAAAGAGTTCGAGCACATGCTCGCGGGCATAGCGAAGGCGGTCGTCGGTGGAGTAGAGCAGAGCAAAGTTCTGGAGCGAGAATACACCCGTGAGAGAGGAGATGGACGCAATATCGCTGCTGATGGTCTTCCACTCTCTTTCGCCCACACACAGCAGTTTGGCCTCGGAGTGAGCCAGGATGTTGTGAACCTGCTCGGGCTTGAACTCGTGGAGTATAGGCACAGCCACGGCGCCATACGTGATGGTAGCCAGGAAACACACAGCCCAGTTGGTGCAATTGCGGCTGCAGAGCGCTATCTTGTCGCCAGGCTGGATGCCAGCTTCGTGGAGGATGACATGTATCTGTGCTATGCGCCGTGCAAGGTCCTGATAGCGCATTGTGGAAGTCTTATAGTCGCTGAGAGCAAATTTCTCCCAATTGGTCTTTACGCTCTCTTCGAAGAGAGAGACATAGCTTTTGTCCATAGTAGTCATGTTTGTAGTGCAAAATGCCGTGTGCAGAGCGCAGATTGACTGCACGTGTGCAGAAATTTTGTGCAAAGTTACAAAAAAACGAGATACTCTCCAAATTTTTTTGGAAAAAAGTAAAAAAAATCGTATTTTTGTAACTCAAAATATTTGATTTGTGCAAAAATGAAAAGAGTTTTTATTGTTTTTCTTGTTTTGTTCGTATTCTTCGGACAGGCGATATTGGCTCAGGTGTATATTGACTATTGCGATGGCACATTGGCCACATCGAAGACCGGAACTGTGACAGGCAAGGCAGGCAGTGGCGAAGTGTCGCTGGCCATACGTATTCCGCAGTCGACCCTCGAAGCCTATATAGGCAACGAGATAACCAAGATAGTGGCAGGCATACCGGCTGCTGCTACGACATTGCCCGACAGTATCACGGCGTGGATCCGAACCGCACAAAAGGGAGAAAATCTGGTAGATACCACCATCGCAGCACAGAAAAAATGGAAGACCATAGCTCTGCCAAAGGCATACACCATAACGGGAAAGGAAACCGAAATATGGGTAGGCTTCAGTTGGAAGCAGAACTCGAAACTCAGCATCATAAGTTTTGCAGGTCCTACGGCTGCAGATGGCTGCTGGGTTGGTAAGGACGGCGTGTGGACCGATTTCAGCAACAAAGAGATGGGTTCGCTGGCCATACGGGCATATGTGGAAGGCAAGGTGCCGACCTCGGACCTTGCAATGACAGAACTGGCTACGGGTCTGCATATCTATGCTATAGGGCAGGAGATAAGTGTGAAAGGCGAAATACGCAATAAGGCCACTGACCAAGCCGTGAAACCAGAAGTGGCGTGGAAACTCATTGCCCCGGGGACGGATTCGACCCCCGTGTTGTCAGGAAAAACAACAATAGCCAAGACCCTCAGCGAAGGAGACCGTGCAGAATTCTCATTCACCATCCCTACCGAAGGACTCACCATGGAGGGCAACTACAGTGTGGAGTGCAGCGCCGTGTGGGCCGATGGCAGGGTCGATGACTATGCAGCAGACAACACGATGACTACCCAGGTGGAGATAGCCAAGGAGGTGTTCCTGAAGAAGATGGTAGTGGAAGAAGGCACGGGAACATGGTGTGGCTACTGCGTGCGCGGCATAGTGGCACTGCGGGAGATGAAAAAACGGCACCCAGAGCGATTCATAGGTCTGGCAGTGCACCAGGGCGATGAGTTCAAACTCTCGTACCCATATCTCAACACCAAGTTCTATACCTATCCAAACAGTTTGATAAACCGTGATGGCAATGTGGTGGCGCCTCTCGATGCAACATACGAGAAATACTACAATGCCATGAACACCGTGGCAGAAGCCAATATAGACATGACGGCCATTGTGGAAGGCAAACAAGTAACCGCCACGGCAGACATTACCTATGGCATGACTTCGCAGAATCGGGACTGGCGTGTGGTGTTCCTGCTGGTGGAAGACAGTCTTTTGGCCGACCAGGTCAACTACTTTGCCGGAGGCGGCATGGGCGAGATGGGAGGATTTGAGAGTTTGTCGAATCCTTGCCGCATATATCTCAACGACGTGGTGCGCGGAGCGTGGCCCGATACCTATGGAGTGGCAGGGAAGTTGCCTGGGTCGTTTGAAAAAGGAGAGCGTGCGAGATATACACTCACTTTCAACCTGCCTTCAGGCGGTACCACCACGGTGAAAGATCCACAGAATACATGGATGTGTGCTCTACTCGTAGACGGTGAGACAGGCGAACTCATCAACGCCGGAACCACCCACGAGATTTGGGGGTATAATTGTGAAATTCCGAGTGGAATAGAGTCGACTCCGTCGGCAGTTAGGAGTGAGGAGTTAGGAGTGAGGAGTGAAATTTACGACCTTGCCGGCAGGAAGATTTCCATAGAAACCATGGAATCTATGAAATCTATGGAATCTATGGAGTCTATGGAGTCTATGGAATCTATTAAATCCATAGCACCAGGACTGGTAATAAAGAATGGTAAAAAAATATTTATAAAATGAAAAAAGTTATCTTTGTACTGACAATGGTTTTCTCCCTCCCTTTGTGTGGAGGGTTAGGGAGCGGTGTCCTTTTCGCTTCCGAGGACCATCAGGAGAGCATTCAGACCCCACCTGAGGGAAGTGATACACTCAACTACAGTCTCAACGGCACCTTCGAGCGTGCCATCGGCAGTACCCAACTCTCGGGAGTGAAGCTGATGGTGGTGTGGGAACCAGCCAAGGAAGACGGTACACAGACGGTGTGGTTTCATAACCTGTTTCCACACATCCTCACCGTAGGGTGGACCCACGGCACATATCGTCCTGCAAGCCATTCAATCACCATCCCAGTACAAGCCATCTGTAATTTCCACGATGGCTGGTACGAGAAAGACTATGTGTTCAATATCGCAGGAATAAAGTATTCTGGCACCACCATTCAGGGTATGAAAGACAGCATAGTGTTTGATGTGGATACGCTGACAGGCCATATTACATCGCAGCAGGACGAATATATTGGACTTGTCACTCTTACCGATAAGGGAAAATTCAACAAAGCCTATGGCGGAGCGCGCAATCTCACAATCATGCCACTCACCATAGACCCCGTGGTGACACCTCCGGAAGGCTTGGAACCAGAGGAATATCTGTATCGCTATGCCAACAGCAGTGGCAATCCTAAATCGAAGTTTGCCCCGGCCATTGTTACGGATACAACAGCCTATTTCGCATGTCTCACACCAGACCTTACACGCGATGTCACCAAATTTGACTACGATGTGTGGGTGAAAGGTACCTTCGACAGCGAGGGTATGTTGCATGTGCGCTCAGGACAGTATCTCGGCGATGCTACGGGATTCAACCTATATATGAATGTGGTACGACTCACAGAACGCGACGATGCTGGCAATCTCTATACCGAACCACTCGATGAGGCCGTGTTTGCATACCAGGATGGTGTGTTCTGCCTGCAGGACTCCGATGTGATGATTACCGAAGGTTCGCAGGATGGCACACCGTGGTATCTCTACAGTAACTTCCGCATAGGTAAATACGCAGGCGATGTGCCTACCGTGCCTTCCGATCCGTTTGGACTGAAAGTCACCGAAACCATTCAGAGTGGATATACAGATCCGTTCTACTATATGGACTTCTATGCAAATACCGAGGGTGTGAATGGCGAATATCTCAATCCAGATAGTCTGTACTGGCGATTCTGGATGGATGGCGACCTCTTCGTATTCGATATGGATTGGTACAAAGACGATTTCGATGAACCTACAACCACTGTGCCGTTCCGCTATCAAGGCAAAAATGGTTCGAGCAAGAATTTCAAGATTCTCAACGACTACAACGGAGCTTATTTCTGGTTCTTCGAATCGCTGTGGAACTATGTGGGAATACAGATGGTATATATCGTAGGCGGCGAAGAACGCTGTTCGAATATAGTGTATGTAGATCTCGAAGGCAATGTGATTCCAGGAGGAATACCCGAAGTGGAAGGTGGCAAGGAGCAGGGAGCAGGTGGCAAGGAACAGGGAGTAGGTATTTACGACCTTGCAGGCAGGAAACTCCCATTGGGTCAATCAGACCAATTAGCCCCATCCGGCCTATATATCATCAATGGCAGGAAGGTCTTCGTGAGATAATATAAAAAAGATTAAAATTTTGCACATCACACAAAAATTTTGTAATTTTGCAGTTCGAATAAAAACTTTTAATAAAAATGGCAGAATCAATAGATATCCGCGAACTCAATGCTCGCATTCAGGAGCAGAGTAATTTTGTTACCAACATCATGACTGGCATGGACCAGGTGATTGTTGGACAGAAACATCTTGTGGAGTCCCTCTTGATTGGACTCCTGAGTGATGGCCATGTGTTGCTCGAAGGTGTACCGGGACTTGCAAAGACCAAGGCCATACGTACACTTGCTGCACTCATCGATGCAGATTTCAGCCGCATTCAGTTCACCCCCGACTTGCTTCCAGCCGATGTTGTGGGAACAATGGTATACGACCAGAAGGACGGCCAGTTTAAATCGAAGAAGGGTCCTGTGTTTGCAAATTTCGTGTTGGCAGATGAGATAAACCGTGCTCCGGCCAAGGTACAGAGTGCATTGCTCGAAGCTATGCAGGAACACCAGGTGACTATCAGCAACAATACATTCCCGCTTCCACAGCCATTCCTTGTGCTTGCCACACAGAATCCTATCGAGCAGGAAGGCACCTACCCACTGCCAGAGGCACAGGTGGACCGTTTCATGCTGAAGGTTGTGATAGACTATCCAAGTTTTGACGAGGAGAAGAAGATTATCCGTCAGAACATAGCCCCGGAACAGGTCACGGTGCGCCCTGTGGTAAGCCTGAAGGAGATTGAAGATGCCAAGCGCGTGGTGGCTGATGTATATCTCGACGAGAAGATTGAGCAATACATCACCGATATAGTGTTTGCATCGCGCTATCCTGAGAAATATCAGTTGAAGGATCTGAAACCTATGGTTGCATTCGGAGGCAGTCCGCGTGCAAGTATCAATCTCGCTCTTGCAGCTCGTGCCTATGCATTCATAAAGCATAGGGGATATGTCATCCCTGAGGATGTGAGGGCTGTAGCCTTCGATGTGCTGCGCCACCGTATAGGATTGACCTACGAGGCCGAGGCTTCGAATGTGACATCCGAGGAGATTGTGAGCAAAATCTTAAACAAGGTTGAGGTACCTTAGGAGAAGGGGAGTGCAAGTGGAGTTGAAGTGGAGTTGAAGGGGGCACGAAGCACTGAATGTGCTTCTGCTTGCGACGAAGAGAGGTTTATCTCTCCAGAGGAGTTTCTTACACGGGGAGTTGAAGGGACGATAGAATTGAAAATAAAATGGATACTCAGGAGTTACTGAAGAAGGTTCGTAAGATTGAGATAAAGACTCGTGGACTCAGCAACAATATCTTTGCTGGGGAATACCACTCTGCTTTCAAGGGCAGGGGTATGGCTTTCAGCGAGGTGAGGGAATATCAGTATGGCGATGACATACGTGATATAGACTGGAATGTTACTGCGCGCTTCAGCAAACCTTATGTGAAGGTCTATGAAGAAGAACGCGAACTCACCGTGATGCTGCTTGTCGATGTGTCAGGGAGTCTCGAGTTCGGTACTCAGGTTCAGACCAAACGCGAGATGGCAACCGAAATTGCTGCCACGCTGGCCTTTTCTGCTATCCAGAACAACGACAAAGTGGGTGTGATATTCTTCTCCGACAAGGTGGAGAAATTCATCCCTCCGAAGAAGGGCCGCAAACACATTCTGCTTATTATACGCGAACTGCTCAGCTTCCAGGCCGAAAGCCGCCGTACTGATGTAGGTCAGGCCGTGGAGTTTATGACCAATGCGCTGAAACGCCGCTGCACAGCCTTCGTGTTGAGCGATTTCTATTCGCCGAAGGATTTTCAGCAGCAGATGACCATAGCAAACCGCCGCCACGATGTGATGGCTGTACAGGTGTATGACAAACGTATGACAGAACTCCCCAACGTGGGACTGCTGCGCTTGCGCGATGCCGAAACAGGCGACGAGATGTATGTTGACAGCAGTTCGCCGAGAGTGAGAATGGCCCACAAGATGTGGTGGACAGACCATCAGCACATGCTCGAAGGCGTGTTCACCCACAGCGGAGTGAGAAGCACTGCCGTAAGGACAGATGAAGACTACGTAAAGGCCTTGAAACAATTGTTTGGGAGGAACTAGTGATATGACAGTTAAGAGTATGAAAAGGATTAAACTCATCATTCATCATTCATTATTCATCATTCTCGCCTTTGTTTTCGCAGGCGAAGTCTCTGCTCAGGTCACGGTGCAGGCCACACTCGATTCGGCACAGATATATATCGGCCAGAGGGTTGGCATCACTCTCGAGGTGAGTGCCGATGCTGCGAGCAGTGTACAACTCCCTCGTTTCGATTCGCTGCAACAACTCACAGCTGGTGTGGAATACGCAGGATGCGAAGAAACCGATACCGAAACCCTCAATGCAGGCAAACGTTTCACACTGCGCAAGAAATACTACATCACAGCCTTCGATTCCTCGCTCTATCTCCTGCCACCGATGGAGGTGAAGGTGGATACCGGCACGTATGCATCAAAACCACTTGCCCTGAAGGTATATACGCTCGATATCGATACCTTGCATGTCGATAGCGTGTTCTCGATGATGGAGGAGATGGTGCCGCGGTTTGAGTGGGAGGAGTGGAATCCGCTGATACTGTGGTCTGTGGTAGTGTTGATTCTTACTCTCATGCTTGCCTATGTGCTCGTAAGGATAAAGGACAACAAACCTATCATACGCCGCATACGTCTCAAACCTCGTGTGGCTCCTCACAAGGTGGCGATGGAAAAGATAGCGGAACTGCGTTCTGCGGTTCAGGAGGTTCAAAGGGTTCAAATGGTTCAAGGAGTTCAAGAGGTTCAAGGGGCTCAAGAAGTTCAAGGGGTTCAAGGAGAGTCTAAGGAGTTCTACACCCAACTCACAGAGGCTCTGAGGCAGTATATTTCCGAGCGATTCGGATTCAGTGCCATGGAGATGACCACAGCCGAAATCGTGGAACACCTCAGCAGCACGGATGACAAGACTGCCATCGATGAACTCACCGAGCTCTTCCAAACTGCCGACTTGGTGAAGTTTGCAAAACTCAGTACCGAACTTTCGGAAAAAGACCGCAACCTCATCACTGCCTTTGACTATATCAATCAAACCAAGCAGGAGGAAGAACCGAAACCTCAGCCTACGGAGATGGTAGTGGTGGAGGAGCGCTCAAAACGTGCCAAACTCGTTCTTCGTATTTCTGTAACCATTGTTGCCGTGGCTCTGGCCGTGGCTCTGGCTTATGTTGTATACAAATTAGTGCTGTTGCTCATATGATACTGAAGAATCCATACATGCTGCTGCTCTCGCTGCTTATCATACCATATATCCTATGGTATGTGCTCCGTTTGCGCAAGAGTGTACCTACACTCACCATGCCTTCTACAGCGAAATACCGCACTCTGCCCATGTCGTGGAAACGCTTTCTCGTACACATGCCAGTGGTCTTGCGGTGCATTGCCATAGTCTTGGTGGCCGTGATACTGTCCCGTCCTCAGCACCGTCATTCGTGGAGCGACAGCGACGTTGAGGGAATCGACATAATGCTGGCCGTAGATGTATCTACAAGTATGCTTGCCGAGGACTTCAAGCCCAACAGGGTTGAGGCTCTCAAACATATAGCCCAGAACTTCATCGAGAAACGTACCAATGACAACATTGGTCTCACCTTCTTTGCCGGCGAGGCCTATACTCAGTGCCCTCTCACCACCGATCACACAGTGCTCATGAATCTCTACGCAGGTGCCGACGACGAGATGGCTGCCAGAGGAGTCATCGACGATGGCACTGCCATTGGCGATGGCATAATGAATGCCCTGCTCCGCCTTCGTGAGAGCAAGAGTAAATCGAAGGTCATCATCTTGCTCACCGATGGTGTCAATAACTCGGGAAGCATCTCGCCTCAGACTGCTGCCGAGATTGCCAAACAACAGGGCGTGAGAATCTACACCATAGGTATCGGTACCAACGGCATGGCTCCTTATCCTATGGGCATGGGCCACAGTGGCACCGTGATGGTTCCTGTAGAGATCGATGAACCAACAATGCGTAAAGTCTCTCAGGAGACTGGTGGCCAGTATTTCCGTGCCACCAAAAACGCTGAACTCGTAGCCATCTACAACGACATCGACAAGATGGAGAAAACCCACTTCACCACCCAGCAATATAGCCGCCGTTCCGAAGCCTACATGCCTTTTGCCATCGCCGTGGTGATCGTACTGCTGGCTGAGATACTGTTAAGATTGTTTACAAGAAAACTCCCATAACTCCCCTGTACCGTGTTTAGATTTGCAAATCCTTCATACCTCTATCTGCTCACGCTGATACCTCTTCTGGTGGCAGTGTATATATGGCGTTGTCGCCGCCGTCGCAGAGACATCGCCCTCTTTGGCGATGCCGAACTGATGGTCAGACTCATGCCCCATGTCTCGATGGCAAGGCGGCATCTCAAGTTTGCCATGCTTCTGCTCGCACTCACTCTGACCATTTTTATGATAGCGCGCCCTCAGTATGGCAGCCGTACCGAAGAAGTGAAACGCAGCGGCATCGAGGCCATCGTGGCTGTCGATGTGTCAAACTCCATGCTCTGCGAAGACGTGAAACCCAATCGCCTTGAGAAATCCAAGATGATTGTGAACAAACTCATAGACCAACTCGACGAAGACCGCGTAGGACTCATCGCTTTCGCTGGCAACGCACTCACCCTGCTCCCTGTAACCCAGGATGGCATCTCGGCCAAGATGTTTCTCGATCAACTCTCTCCTCGGTCTGTATCCATGCAGGGCACCAACATGAGCGAGGCCATCGAGAAGGCTCTTGCAGGGTTCTCTTCATCCGAGACCAAGAACGTGGGACGTGCTCTCATCTTCATCACCGATGCCGAGGACAACGAAACCGGTGCTGCCGAGGCTGCTCGGCGTGCTGCTGAGGCTGGGGTGAGAATCTTTGTGCTGAGCGTTGGCACAGCCGAGGGTGGTCCTATACCTATGCAGGGTGGGGCATTCAAGACCAACCAACAGGGCGAAACCGTAATCACTCATCTCAATGAGTCCATTGGTCAGGCCATTGCCAAGGCTGGCGAAGGGGTGTACATGCACATCGACCAAACCGATCGAGCCCAAGCTATGCTTGAGACCGAAATCAGTAAGATGCAGAAGGAAGACTATATGATGTCTGTCTACACCGAGTTCGACGAACAGTTCATCGCCGTGGCCATACTGCTTCTCGCAGTGCTGTTGGCTGAGTGTTGTATTGCTGAAAGCAAAATGAAAAAAATAATATCCATCATTCGTCATTCGTCATTCATCATTCTGGCCTTCGCTTTTAGCGAAGCTTCTGCCCAAACTGCCAACGACTATATTCGCCTTGGCAACTACTATTATCGCCATCAGAAATTCAGCAAGGCTGAGACCTACTACCGGAAGGCTCTCGACAAGCAGAAATCCACCGAGGCTCTCTACAACCTTGGCAATGCCCAGGTGTTCCAGGGTCGCGATTCTGATGCCTACCAAACCTATAAGGAGTCACTCACTCTCCCTTCGCCCAACAAACTTAAACGTGCTAAGATTTATCACAACATGGGCAACATCATGTATGCAGGAGGCCTGATGCATATGAAAGCCCGGGATGGCAACGAAAATCAGATGTTTGGTCAGGCCGTGGAAGATTTCAAGTCTTCGCTTCGTCTCAACCCAAACGACAACCGCACTCGCTACAATCTTGCTATGGCACAGTATATGTATAAGAAGACAAAGAACGAGAACCAAAATCAGGACCAGAATCAGGATAAAAACCAGGATCAAAATAAGGATCAGCAGGATAAACAAAATAAACCGGAAAAACCGGATTCTCCGGAAAATCCGGACTCTCCGGAAAATCCAGCTCAGCAGCAACCTCAGCAACAACCACAGCAGTCTAAGGACCAGATGGATGCCCAGACTGCCGAACAACTTCTGAATGCTGCCCAGCAAGATGAAAAACAAGTACAAAAGAAGTTGATGAAACAACAGAGTCAGAAACGTGCTTATGAAAAAGATTGGTAACATTGGAGCCCTTGCTCCCATTACGAGTTATAGGTTATTTACAGTACTCCTCCTCTTTGCCGTGTCATTGCAAAGTGGACTCCGTGCTCAGTCCCTTCGTGGTTCGGCTCCTTCCACTGTGGGGGTAGGAGAACAGTTCCGTGTGCAATACACTCTCAGCGATACTGAGGGTTCCAGCCTTTCTGCACCTTCGTTTGCAGGATTCAATGTGCTCTATGGTCCCAGCACCTCTACCCAGAGCAGCATACAGATCATCAACGGCAACATCTCGAAGAAGAGTTCCGTTACCTATAGCTACATCCTCTCTTGCGATAAGGCTGGTACCTACACCATCGAACCTGCCAGCATCACTTCTGGTGGCAAGACTCTCAAGTCGCAAACCCTGAAAATCACCGTAGTCGACGATGGCAGCGCTCCTTCCAGCCGATCCGGCAATTCTGGGAATTCTGGGAATTCTGGGAATTCCGGGAACTCCGGAACATCCGGAAATGCCGGCAACTCCGGCAATTCCGGCAGTTCTTCCCGTGTTAACGATCTCTTCATGACAGCCACTGCTTCGCGTACCAATGTCTACGAGCAGGAGGCCATACTCATTACTTATAAGGTATATACCCTTGTACAGATCACTCAGCTCGATGGCAAACTCCCTACTCTTGATGGGTTCCAGATTCAGGAGATTCCGCTGCCGCGCAACAAAACTTTCGAACTCGAGCGCTACAATGGCCGCAACTACAACTCTGTCATCTGGGCGCAGTATGTGGTGTTCCCTCAGAAGGCTGGCAAACTCACCATTCCTGCCATCACCTACACTGCTACCGAACTGCGTGCCAACCGTGCCCTCGATCCTTTCGATGCTTTCTTCAATGGCGTATCCCACACGGAGGTAAAACGCAAGGTATCCACTCCTGCCATCTCAATCAACGTATCCGCCCTTCCTGAGAAACATGCAGGCTTCACTGGTGCCGTGGGCACATTCTCCCTCTCTTCTTCGCTCACTCCTTCTACGGTGAAGGAGAACGATGCCATCACCTACACCATCACCCTCAAGGGCCGTGGCAACATGAAACTCATCGGAGCTCCTTCTGTACCGTTCCCTAAGGATTTCGAAACTTACGATGCCAAGGTCAGCGACGATGGCGTGAAACTCACCAAAAACGGCCTTGCAGGTACCAAGACCTTCGAATATCTCGCCATCCCTCGCCATAAGGGTTCCTACACCATCCCTGCTGCCGAATTCACTTATTTCGACACTTCATCGCATACCTACAGGACTCTCACCACAGAACCTTATACCATTACCGTGGAGAAAGGCATTGGTTCCAGTGGCACCTCTGTAAACTACGGCAACAAGGAGGATGTGGCCCAGCTGGCTACTGATATTCTCTTCATCAAGACAGGCCGGCTCCATGGCAGCCAGTTCTCTCTCTCTGCGGGAAACATTTGGGTGATGTATCTCCTCGCCATCATCGCTGCCGCTGTGGCCTATGCTCTTATCAGCAAACGCCGTGCTGCCAATGCCGATGTTCTCTCTTCGCGCCAGCGCCGTGCCTACAAGATTGCAAAGAAACGTCTCAAGAAGGCTTCCAAACTGCTTGCAGAACATCGCCAGGGTGAGTTCTACGACGAAGTGCTGCGTGCCATGTGGAACTACGTATCCGACAAAACCGGAATCCCTCAATCCGAACTCAATCGCGACAATGCCGTGAGTGCCCTGCAGTCCAAGGGCGTTGCTCAGGAAAATATCGACCAACTCATCAAGTGCCTCGACGACTGTGAGTTTGCACGCTATGCTCCTGGAAATCCAAACGAAACTATGGAAACTGTATTCAAGAGTGCCATGACGGCAATCAGCAAGATTGTCTTCGTCTTCGCTTTCCTCTTTTTCATTCCTTTTGCCGGTGTGGCTTCGGCTCAGACCAAGCAACTGGCTGACAGCCTCTATACTGCCGAGGAATTTGAACAGGCTTCTGCTGCCTATCTCCATGTACTTTCCGACTCCACGGCTTCTTTCTCTGCCTCTTCCGAGGCTGCGCTGTGGTATAACCTTGGCAATTGCTACTACAAACTTGACAGCATTCCTCAGTCTGTGCTGTGCTACGAGCGCGCTCATCTCCTCGACCCTGGCGATGGGGCCATACGCACCAACCTCGCTCTTGCTCGTGCCAAGACTGTCGACAAGGTCACTCCTGCTTCTGAACTCTTCTTCATCACTTGGTGGCGCGACATCACCAATCTCCTGAGTCTCGACCTGTGGCTCCTGATAGGCTTCATCGCCTTTGCCTTGGTTCTGGCTTTGGCTCTGGTTATGCGCTTTTCCGGAATATACGGATTATCCGGAATATACGGAAAATCTGCCATGACCATTCTCTTCGCTGTTTTCCTGCTGGCCAATCTCTTTGCTCTCACTCAATATGTCTCGCGCTCTCATCGCTCCGATGCCATCGTCATGGCTCCTGCCGTAACGGTTAAGGCTTCGCCTTCTGAGTCAAGCACTAGCCTTTTCGTCATCCACGAGGGTTCGAAGGTCCAGCTGCTCGATGTCTCCATGAAGGAGTGGACCGAAATTCGCCTTGAGGAAGGCAAACAGGGTTGGGTACAGAAAAATACTATAGAAAAGATATGAAAGAACTTGATCAGCAAATAACTCTCGCTCTCAATGGCAGCGACAACATATTCTGGGACAACGTCATGATGACAGTGACCAACACCTGGGCTTGGTCCCTTGTGATTGTTGTGCTGCTGTGGGTGATGTTCAAAAACAAGGACCTGAAGGAGTTCCTGCTCATCCTCGTGTCGATGATTCTTATGATTGTGGTTGCCGATCGGCTTTGCTCGGGATTCGTAAAACCCATGGTGGCTCGCTGGCGGCCTACTCAGGATCCGCAGATCATGTATCTCATCGATGTTGTCGATGGCTATCGTGGAGGCCGTTTCGGCTTCTTCTCGGGTCATGCATGCAACACGTTCTGCATGGCTACCTTCATGGCTATGCTCTTTCGCCATCGTGCCGTGAGTGCCACGCTCTATTTCTGGGCTCTCACCACCACCTTCACTCGCATCTATCTCGGTGTCCACTACTTCGGCGATGTGCTCGTGGGCATGCTCATAGGCTGCATCATCGGCCTGGCGTTCTATCTTATCTACGACAGAGTCTCCTACCGTTTTGGCGGCACTCGCGTGTCGTCTTCCCAGTTCACTGCCACAGGCTACTACAAGTCCGATATGAATCTCCTCCTTGCCGTGATATATTTCAACTACATCGCCGTTGTCATCGTGGCTCTTCTTCGCGGAGTTTGAAGTTAGGAGTTAGGAATTAGGAGTTAAGAATTAAAGTTATGAAAAAAGTTTTCTTTGTTTCCTTCGTTTTCTTCGTTTTCTTCGTGCGAAATCTCTTCGCCTACGACTACACGCTCTCGTCTGCAGGAATGCCTGAAGATGCCGTTATCACAATCTTTGGTACCGAATATCGCGGGGTTAATGCTCAGGGTGATGTGCATTTCGAGGCCGAGAAGGTGGAGAAGAGCGATGTCACAGTCACCTGTGGTGGTGGCTATGGCTATGTCGTTGTTGCCGACAATGTAAATCGGCAGGTCAATGTCGATTTCTACCAGCTTTTCATCCCTTCTGCTTCCATCAAGGCCGATACTCTGTATCAGTACGTGATGAAAATGCCGCTGGCCTATCTCTGCAAGAGCGGAAACAATCTCTCGCATACCACTTCCAAAGCCAAGGCCGATAAAATCATCTTCATCGAGGACACGAAAAACACAGGGCTCTACTATATCTACGACCTCACGGCCCAGCGCTACATCTACTACTCTTCTGCTTCCGTTGGCGGCAATGCCACAAGCCAGACCGCCAGCAATGTGCGCATGACCAATCTCTCCCTCTCGGCTAAGTCGTGGAAAATACTCCTGCGCGATGACCGCGAAACGGTATCCATCGTTCCTGGGAGTGTGAAAACCGTAAACGACAACTCTCCTGCATGGAATTTCACTGGGGGCATAGACCATGGCTATGTGCTCAATCTCTACAAACTCAGCGACAGCAACAGCGCGTGGAGCATCATCGATTCTTCGGCTGGCGAACTGGCTTGTGCCACTTCCCTTTTCTCTCTCCCTGGGGCTGAATATATGCACAGACTCGTGGCTTGCGAGGGCCAGAGTGTCGTTGATGTTGACTTCGGCGAAATCACAGGGCTGAAGCTCTTCTTCGACAGAAAAGACTGCGGCAACCGCTATGCCTACGTGCGTGGCACTGCTCCTTCCGAGGAGGGCAGCTATTCCTACACCGTAAAACTCCAGAATTCCGATGGCTCTCTCGAAACGGCTCGTGTCACTCTCACTGTAAGCCGCTTCCTGCAGTCTCCCACTCCTATGATGGGGTGGCTCACGTGGAACTGGTTTGCGCGTGCCATCAGCCACGACAAGATCCTTGGCATTGCCGAGGGCATGCAGCGTCTTGGACTCGTCGATGCTGGGTTCAACACCATTGTGCTCGATGATTGCTGGGCCCGACAGACTTCCGACAAGAGCCAGCTCACCTACGACTCTGCGAAATTCCCGCAGGGCATCAGTGGCTTCATCGATGCTTGCCGCAAGGTCAATCCGTCTCTGAAAGTTGGCCTCTACAGCGATGCGGGGAGCATGACCTGCGAGAACTACCAACCTGGCAGCTATGGCTACGAAACCACTCACATCTCGCTCTTCGATTCGTGGGGCGTGGATATGCTGAAATACGACTTCTGCAACAGCCAGGCCGATGCTCGGAGCAGCTATCAGGCCATGGGACGTGCCGTTGCCGAGGTCAACACATTGCGCCATCAGCAGGGTGGGGTACCTTTCGTGTTCAACATCTGCGAGTGGGGCAGCAACTCTCCTTGGCTTTGGGCTTCAGAGGCTGGGGGTAGCAGCTGGCGTGCCACCAACGATGCTCGCGAGAGTTGGATAGGCAACACAAGCCGCCCTGGAGTCCTCGGTGGTGTTGACGTGGTGCGCGATCTCTGGATGTATGCAGGGGTGAACCGTTTCAACGATCTCGACATGATGTGCATAGGGCTCCATGGTCTTGGTGGCCCAAGCAACAACACTGCCGACCACATGTCCAATGGCGGCATCATCACTGGTCTCACTCCCGAACAGGCTCGAAGCCAGATGAGCCTGTGGTGCATGCTTTCCAGTCCTCTGGCTCTCACCTGCGACCTTCGTGCCACTCCTTCTGCTGAGGCCAATACTTCGGCTGGCAAACTCCCTTCGCCGCTCATCACGGATGCCGATATCGCCACTCTCACCAATGCCGATATCATCTCCGTCAATCAGGATTCGCTGGGCCAGCAGGCTGAGTATATGGCTGCACTGAGCACTGGCACCAAGGACTACGCCACTACTGGCTACGACGTATATCTCAAGGACCTCACACGTGGCCGCAAGGCTGTGGCCATATGCAACCGCGGTGCTGCTGCCATCACTTCTGGTGTCACACTCTCTCTCGCCGATCTCTACATGGATGCCGAGACTACCTATACGGTAAAGGACATCTGGAGTGGCGAGGAGTCCAAAATCCAGGGAAGTCTCTCTACCGGCAAACTGAAAGCCTACGAAACCAAGGTTTACATTTTCTCTGCCGCCGAAGCCACTGGCATCGAGAGTGCCACGAGCAAGCTGCAAAATGCAGGGACCTACAAATACTTCACCGAAAACAAGGAAATAATGATCTCCGGCACTTCCGGAATCACCAGTATCACCGGAACCCCCGGAACCCTCAGAATCTCCGGACTTTCCGGAAAATCCGTAAAACCATAAAAATGCTATGCCAAATCAACCCAAGAAACCTCGAAACCTCGAAATAAAAAACAAGCGTGCTTCCTTCGACTATGAGTTTGTCGACGAATTTACCGCTGGCATCGTACTCACTGGCACCGAGATAAAGTCCATACGTGCCGGCAAGGCGAGTTTGGTGGATAGCTACTGCTATTTTGTCAACCGCGAACTCTGGGTCAAGAACATGTATGTGGCCCACTACCTTCAGGGCTCGTATGCCAACCACATAGAGCGCCGTGAGCGTAAGCTCTTGCTCAATCGCAAGGAACTGCGCTCTCTCGAAAACGATTGCAAGAACCCTGGTTTCACCATTGTGCCTTTCCTTCTCTTCATCGACGAAAATGGTCGTGCCAAACTCAAGATAGCCCTTGCTCGTGGTAAGAAGACCTACGACAAGCGCCAGTCTCTCAAAGCCAAGGAAGACCGCCGCGAAATGGAGAGAGTAAGATAGTCAGGAGTTATGGAAACAGTAAAATCTGATTTGCGCTATTTGCAGCTGTTGTCACAGAGTTATCCCTCTGTGGCCAGTGCTAGTACCGAGATAATAAACCTCGAGGCCATACTCAATCTGCCTAAGCCTACGGAGCATTTCATCTCCGATCCCCACGGCGAGAGCGATGCCTTCAACCACGTGCTGCGCAATGCCTCTGGATATATCAAGCGCAAGGCTCGCCAGGTGCTCGGCGACGACTTGCCAAAGGCTCGCATGCGCGATCTCTGCACCCTCATCTACTATCCCGAACAGAAACTCGCCCTCCTCAAATCATCCATCACCAGCAACCCATCACCCTCAACCTCGGATCCACTCAACGACTTCTACACCGAGACACTTACATCCCTGGTGAAGGTATGCCGCGAGATTTCGTCGAAATACACTCGTTCCAAGGTGCGCAAGGTGCTCCCTAAGGACTTCGAATACATCATCGAGGAACTCCTCCATACCGACTCCAGCGGCAAGAAGAAGGCCTACTACAGCCGCATCATCGAGAGCATCATCGAGACCGATCGTGCCGATGCTTTCATCATCGAGATAAGCCATCTCATCCAGCGTCTTGCCATCGACAGACTCCACTTGCTTGGCGATGTCTTCGATCGTGGCGATGGAGCACATCTCATCATGGATACGCTGATGGATTTCCATAAGTTCGACATCGTGTGGGGCAACCACGATGTAGAGTGGTTCGGTGCTGCCACTGGCAACAGGGCCTGCATGTGCAACGTGCTGCGCATTGCCCTGCGCTATGGCCATCTCGTAACTCTCGAAGATGGCTACGGCATCAATCTTCTGCCGCTTGCCACCTTCGCCATGGATACCTATGCCGATGATCCTTGCACCGAATTCCTTGTGCGCAAGGTCGATAGGCGCGATCGTGATCTCGACCCTAAGATGGCGCGGCTCATAAGCCAGATGCACAAGGCCATCACCATCATTCAGTTTAAGTGCGAGGCCGAAATCATCCATCGCCGTGCCGAATTCGGCATGGAAGACAGACTCTTGCTCGACAAAATCGACTATCAGAAGGGCACTGTCTCAATTGATGGCCATCGCTACAAACTCCTCGACACGCAGTTCCCTACCATCGATCCGCTTGATCCGTTCCGCCTCACTCCCGAGGAGGAGGATGTGGTGGCGAAACTCTCTCATTCGTTCCGCATAAGCAGTGTGCTGCAACGCCATATGCAGTGCCTTCTCTCCCATGGCAGCATGTACAACATATCCAATGGCAATCTCATGTACCACGCCTCTGTGCCTCTCAACGAGGATGGCAGCCTTATGAATGTCACTATCCAGGGCCACAAATACAAGGGAGTGGAACTGATGAAAAAGGTGGAAAATCTCATTCGCACTGCCTTCCAGGACTCTGCTGATAGTGAGCAGCATCTCTATGCCGTTGATTTTCTCTGGTATCTGTGGCAGGGACCTCACTCGCCTCTCTTCGACAAAGACCGCATGACTACCTTCGAGCGCTATTTCATTGCCGACGAGAAGGCTCACCGAGAAGAGAAGGGCTTTTATTATAGTTACAGCGATGATGCCAAGGTCATGGATCGCATTCTCAACAACTTCGGTGTGAAGGGCAAGCATCGCCACATCATCAATGGCCATGTACCGGTGCGCATCATCAAGGGTGAGACTCCGGTAAAGGCTGGGGGCAAGCATCTTGTCATCGATGGCGGATTCTCTACGGCCTATCAGCCTAAAACTGGTATTGCGGGATACACCCTCGTGTTCGATTCGCATGGACTCGAACTGGTTCAGCACCAGCCTTTCCTCTCGGCCGAGGAGGCCATTCGCAAAGGCGAGGACATCAAGAGCACCACACAGATCGTTGAGAGCACTCGCCACAGGCTCCATGTTAAGGACACCGACAAGGGCCATCTCCTGCAACAGAATGTGGACAATCTCAAAAACCTCCTTGCTGCCTACAAGCAGGGAATAATAAAGTCAGGCAAATAGCCTGACTTTTATTAACCCTTATAAAAACAACCTTCAACCTTCTACCTTCTACCTCCTACCTGCTCCTTGCTCCCTGCGAGCTTCGCTCGCCCTGCTACCTGCTCCCTGCGAGCTTCGCTCGCCCTTCCGTTCCTGTGGACTGAATTGCTTCAGTGCATCCATCTGGAAACGCTTCAGGGCCATGCTCACCTTGTGGATTTTCTGCCACGAGAGCACACTGTGAAACTTCTTGTAGTATGTTTCTTCTATCTTGGCATTCTTCACTTCCAGTTCGCGCGATTTCATCACCAGATTCTGGTAATCGCTCTCGGTCTTTGCACTGCGGCCTTGGCCCATCAGCTGAAACTGCTGCCTCTTCACCTCGCGCTGCTCCTGCATCATCTTTTCGAGCAGTGGGAAGAACTTCACGGCTTCGTCCTCAGTGAGTCCTGCTTCGTGCTTCACGAAACCTTCCATATGGTGCTTAAACTGCTCCGGCGAAAACTGCTTCTTCTCCTGAGCAAATGCTTCGCCTACGTTGAAAACGCTGAAAACGCTGAAAACTATAAGTATAAATAATGTTTTTTTCATAACTCCTAACTATCGTCCTTTGAACTCCCCTTGAACTCCCTTTGAACTCCCTTTGAACTCCCCTTGAAGATTAATATTCTCCCGAGAGATAGTCATATACATCGCCGGCATTGATGTTGGCATACTCCACGAAGTCCTGCTCATACTGCTCTTCGAATATCATCGCAGCCTCGGCTGTCAGTTCACCGCTCTTGTGGCTGTTGTTGCTGAGCATCAGGGTGCATACCACCACTCCTGCCACACATGCTGCTGCCACTGTGGTCCATTCCTTCCAGTAGCGCCGCAGACCCACTGTCTTGTGTTCCTGCTCTGGCAGCGCAGCCATCACACCCTGGGTGAGTCCCTCCAGGTAACCTTCCGGCACCGAGAATGGATTCTGCCTGTAGTGCTTGTTGTCCAGATCAATCATAATGTTTTTTCCTTTCTTTTACTCTTTTCGACCAAACTAATTCAAAAAGGTTTAATCCACCTTATTAAAATATAGTGAAATTTTCTCTACTGCAATGTGATACGATGCTTTCAGGGCTCCTACACTGGTTCCGGTGATTTCGGCTATGTCCTCATATTTCATGTCCTCCATATATTTCATCGTGAACACCAGCCTCTGTTTTTCTGGCAGTGTGGATATTGCTTCTTGCAACTGGCGCTGGGTTTCATCGCCGTCGAAATATGGGTCGCTTTCCAGGTTAGAGGCAAAAATGCCTTCGTCATTGTCGATTGAGAGTTGCTCGCGCTTCTTGTTGTGGAACGATAATGACTCATTATAGGCGATTTTGTGCAACCACGTGGAAATCTTGCTCTCTCCGCGAAACGAACCTATATTGGTCCAGGCCTTGATGAAAGTGTTCTGCAATATATCGTTGGCATCTTCGTGGTTCACTACGAACTTACGTATCAGCCAATACAGTTGCTCGCTATGCATCCTTACGACGCGCTCAAAGGCACTCCGCTGTGTCTTCTCATCGCGCAACTGACTCACCAGCTGCTTCTCATCCGTAAGGTCTATAGTCATTTTCTTGCCCCTTCGTTTCTGTTTTTTTTCAAAAAAAAGAGTCAGAAGAAACCTCTCCCAACTCATAGCTTTTAATCGCTCTTCGAGCGAGCTGTTGGCTGTTGGCTTTTGGCTGTTGGCTTTTCCGTCCGGATGGTAGCTAACGGCTAACAGCTAACGGCTAACAGCCGAATGCAAAGCATTCGTTACTCCTAACTACTTCAGGTATATCTTTCTCACTGTCTTGCCCACGCGGAGTATGTAGCATCCCTTCTTCATGTCGCCGAGAGAGATGGTCTTGCTGTCACTGTCAATCTTGAAGGTAGCCACCTTGGCCCCTGTGAGGTCAAACACCTCCAGCACCTGCTGGTTGGCATTCTTAATCAGCACTGTCGATTCGCCGACAGTGATGGTAGGCTGCTCCAGTTGATCCACAGCCATCTGTGAAATCTCTGGATAGTCCACCTCGCTCGCACTTACTGGCAAAATCCCCAGTGTGCAGACTATAGCTATATAGAGTAATTTTCTCACCATACGCAGTATATTTTCCGAGTTTACGCCACAAAGATAATAAAAAAAATTGACATGACCAAATTTTTTTTAAAAAAATCTCTAGAATTCTCTAGAAAAAATCAAGATCTCTCTAGAAAATTCTAGAACTCTCTAGAACTCTCTAGAAAATTCTAGAAAATAGTCCAATATTAAGTTCCATGCTTTTGTGTTACTCGGTCATTATATTGTATCCAGATATTTATCAAGTTCTGCGACAGATTCAAACTGCATAGTCTTGCCTTCGGCGAAGGCTTTCTCTGCCCTTGCTATCTTTCGTGCCAAGGCTTGTGTTATGGTATTGTCTCCTTTTGCAGCTGGTTTCACACGTATAGTATCAATGCCAGGTATTAATTTCAGCATTGCTTTGATTTGCGACACAATTGATAAATCAGATATTCCGATTGTCATTTCTGTTAATATCGGCTGCTGTTTTGTTGCTGTATTCATTTTCTTTCTTTTTTTTGCAATTTGTTGATTCTCGATTCTTAAACTCGTTGATAAGGGAGATCTCGTTACTTGCTTAATAGATACTCATATGGTGTCAGAACCATAATCCATATTTCTCGTTTAGATACTCATCTCTCAACTGTGCATCTGACTTTGACGAGCCCAAAAAGATACCTTTATATGCAGTCAAACTACGACGTGTGCGCTTCTTGTGGCTTCGTTGCTTTGGCAGAATGAATACACTTATTAATTTCTGTTCAATCTCCTGAGACATAGTCAACCCTTGCCTCTGAGCTGAAGTTGAAATCATATCGTATAGGTTGCTGTCCAATTTTATCGTTAAATTTGTACTCATTTTCTTTCTTTTTTTTGCAATTTGTTGATTCTTCTTTGGGGGAAGG
>R03__coassemble_325_pt1 | contig 28781 bp, 22 predicted proteins | sample R03__metabat2_high_PE_038 | metagenome-assembled genome bin R03 | reverse complement strand
TCTCCAATTGAAGTTACCGAATTAGGAATGGTAATGCTTGTTAAGCCTGAACAATTGTAAAAAGCCCAATATCCAATCGAAGTTACCGAATTACCAATGGTAATGCTTGTTAAGCCTGAGCAATTATAAAAAGCATAATTTCCAATTGAAGTTACTGACGTTGGAATACTTATGCTTGTCATAAGTTTACAACTGCGAAAAGCATATTCTCCAATAGAGGTAACTGTTGCTGGAATACTTGTGTTTTTACATCCAGAAATCAATGTGTTTGTCGCAGTCTCAATTATAGCATTACAATTACCATCTGAATTATATTTTGTGTTTCCCGATTCAACATTTATGCTTTCTATATTATAACAAGCATAAAAAGGATTACTACCTATCGAGGTTACCGACTTAGGGATGGATATGCTTTTTAAACCATGACAACTCCTGAATGCCCAATCTTCAATCTTTGTTACCGAACCAGGAATGGTAATGCTTGTTAAGCCTGTGCAATTCTCAAAAGCATAATTTCCTATTGAAGTTACTGAATTAGGAATGGTAACGCTTGTTAAGCCTGAACAATCAAAAAAAGCATAATCTCCAATTGATGTTACCGTCTTAGGAATGGTAAATCTTGTTAATCCTTAACATAAACTAAAAGCTGAACGTTCAATTGAAGTTACCGAATTAGGAATGGTAATGCTTGTTAAGCCTGTACAATCATAAAAAGCATTATTTCCAATTGAAGTTACTGAATAAGTAATGTCGCCGTAAGTTACTTCAGAGGGTATGGTTATGGTTCCAGAGTAAGTGTTGTAAGATGTTGTTTCATATGTTACTTTCACAGTGTATGGCGAAGTACTTGACGTAATGTTGTAGTATATGCCATCCTTAACAAAACTATACGCACTTGCTTCAATGCCTATCATCCCGAATAAGCAGAGCAAAAAAAGTTGTTTGATTGTTTTCATAATTATTAAAGTTTTATAAGTTCATCTATCTGAGTTTTTATAAATTTTGCAACAGCAATATCAGACTCCATCTGTACATTACCAAGAGTGTTTTTTCTATTAGGCCAGAATACACCTGCAGATGAAAACTCTGTTATTTCATTTGCACTTACCTTTGGCAGGTTTTTAATTTTGCGTAGTTCTTCGATTCGCATCCAAGCGGCATATTTGATATCATTTCGTTGATATTTAATACTCTGTTGGTGTTCTTCTGATAATGAACCACCAGAATTTCTGCAAGGAGATGTACATAGTTCCGGTATGTCTGGCACTTGTACATCACCATATTTGTGCGTAACCTTGCCACCATAGAAATACCCCCAGTTAAGGCGAACATCATTTGCGACATCACCATATGTACTGATGGCAATTGGAAGTCCGTTGTAAAGAAATGCAACATGAACATCCTTTTGGGATTGCAAGACATTCAAGATTGTTTTTGTCGAGCTCGTGTCGTACAATGCATAAGTCCCCTTTTTGGACAACAAATAGATTAGACACCTTAAAACATTAGTCTTGCCAGTGTCTACACTTCCATACAAAGTAATCTTTTTCTCCATAATGTTTGAATTTTAATTAATAATATGTTCTTTTTTGCACAAATCGTAGTACTTGTGAGCATTAACTAAAATTCAGAGCATAAGAAAAGCGTGAAACGTTTCTTATCTATTGTTTGGTCCTAGGATAACCATCTATGCCAATAAGTAGCGTTCACGCTGAAAAGCATGAACGTTCGCTTATTATCCTTCGGCATAGAATTTGAATTTCCTAGGTTCAACAATATCCGAATAATAGCAAACGCTATTTTAATTTTACTAAATTATGAGACCCTCTAAATCCCCCTTAAAGGGGGACTCTGACTCCCGCCCTTTAAGGGAGGGCCGGGGAGGGTCTTTTCCTCATTATCTGCCCACCGGCAGTGAGGGGGGGGAGTATTTATCTATTTACCCAATTTTCAATTGTTATGCCACTGATTCTGTCAAAATGCTTGACATTATCGGTGACCAAAGTCAATCCACGCGATACTGCAGCAGCTCCTATCAGAAGATCAAAATCTTCCAGAGGCTTGCCTATTTGATTGAGCCTAACTTTTTCTTTTGCAAAGACTTCTATTGATTCCGAAAACGGAACGATATTTATTCTCTTAAAAAGATTGTTTAAGATTTGTATGTTAGCTTCTGTTTTTGCACTCTTATATGCGCCATAGAGCAATTCTGCCACAGTCACTTCTGATATGTAGCATTGCGAAGGCTTAATGCTGCTTAACCTCTGCTGTACATCGAATTTGTCTCGCAGCAGAAACACGCAAATGCTGGTATCAAGCAGGTATCCTTTCATAACGTGACGTCTCTATTGGCAGATCTATGATTCCTGATATCTGCTATCATTTCATCTGCTGAAATGTTATCCTGCCATGCACCGACAAACTCACTGGTCCAATCAGGTGCCGTATTGCTTTGCAGTGAAGCCTCCAATTTTGTCGCCAATATTTTGCGCACATTGCGGCTAAGGTTGCATAGGATTGTCCAATATGCCTCTGCAAGTGAAATTTCGATAGGTTTATAGGTTGTTGCTATCATGTCCTAATATTTTGTTTTGCAAATATACTAATTATTTTTCACTTTTCAAAATTTAGTGTATTTTTTTACTAAGTCTTGCCGCCTTTTTTTACGGCCTCTATCCTGCCCGCTGGCAGGGAGGGGGTATTTTACTAAAGGTTGAACAGGGTTTCTATCTCTGCTTCAAATTGTTTCAAAGTCATTATCTGGCAACCTTCTATGTTACCTAATACAAGCAAGTCTTCGTCTCCAGAAACCAAATATATAGCCTTGGCTTGTATGGCCAGTTCCAAGAGATAATCGTCCTTCGGATCTCTGCAACGAGCAGGAATTTCGCCAAGTTCTATTTTGAGGGCATTCTTATCTAGCCAATCTTCAAGTTTTTGAATATGGGATGCGTCAAAATAGCGCTGGAATTTTGGACGTGTTGCAACAAGATGAAACTCGTTGATTGACTGATCCGTCACGACAACTTTGAATCCTGGACGATCGACCAAATCAAGCAGTTTGTCCATCTGACGGCCAATCAAGAAGCTAATCCAAAGATTAGTGTCTATGACAACGCGTATTTGGTTATCTGCAGTGTATCTTGTCATACATTTCCTGTCTAACGATTTCACACTCCTGACGGATTTCATCGTCCGTAAGACTACATCCAGACCATGCTTGGCGGATATCGCCCAAAACAGCAGATGGCTTAGACGCTTGCAGGTCTCTGCAAAATGCTTCCTTTTCCCAAGGTTGCATTTGCATAGCTAAATTTAACAGTTGGGCATACGTAAAACCAACTTTCATTGTTGCAATTTCTGGCATAATAGTCTATTTTTATAATTTCAATGTGCAAATATACAAAAAAATCCGTACAAAGCAAAATTTTTTTTCAATCGCTCTATGAGCGAGCTGTTGGCATTGGCTGTTGGCTGTTGGCATTGGCTGTTGGCTGTTGGCTAAAAAGCCAAAAAAAAGTTTGGTGGTTTAAGAAAAAATGCGTATATTTGCAACAGAAATATAATCTAATGGAGTTATGAGGAAAACTGTATCTATATCTTTGCGTGTTTACGTCTTTGCGTGTCTCTTCGTCCTTCAGGGAGTAGCTGGAAGTGGACTCCTACAGGCTCAGCGAGTGGCTGAAACAGCGTGTGATGGGTTTGTGGCAAACATGGTAACCGATGTGAATGTGCCGTTCGACATCACGGCCGAAGGGAAGGAATTTCGTGTGAAATGGGGTATGGATACGGCGTGGAACAGCGACGTGAATGTGAAACGCGGTGCTGCGTTTATCGGCAAACAGCAGATAGAACTGGCCCGTGCTTCGTTCAATCCCAACTACGAAATGACTGCTGCAGGAGAACTCTCTACGCAGCAGAAAAACGCCTTCAACAGCCGCCTCAACAACATAGGAAACAACATAGGCAAGCACGTGGAGATTCTGCTCAACGACGACCCTGTGGATAATGTGATACAGGACATGTATCAGCAGGACCCTCATGCATGGGCAAAGATGTTTGACAAGTATGTGGAACATGCCAAGAACAAGGGATTTAACGTGGTGAGCATTGCTCCGTTCAACGAACCCGACTATGGTTGGGGCCAGGACTACGGCAAGGGGGCCAAGGTGAATTTTCTCAACATATGCAAGGCTGTGCGCAGCGGAGACTACCCAAGACTCGATACCATACGCCTGTGTGGCGGAAACACCCTGAACGACGACAAAGCCCTGGAATGGTACAACTACCTGAGCGAGTACCTCGACGAGGGAAACACCCATCAGTTGGCCGGCAATTTCGACAACTACGCAGGATTTTTCACCCAGGTGGCCCAGGACGGCAAACTGGGTACTGCCGACGAGATGCACAACGTGATGGAGGCCATGGTGGGAGTGGAATACGGAATGAAGCAGGGAATATGGTGGGGCTACGACGGACTTGCACGCGGAGAGTTCTGCCGTGCAAGTTTCGGAAGGCGGCTTGCCTATGCCGAAGACCGCACCAAGTGGACCGCAGCATCGGTATATCGCAACACTCTGGATGGTCGCTACGAAGCCTTCGTCGGCACAAGTGAACGTCAGGCCCAGAAATGCAGTTTTCGCTTCGTATCCACAGACCGCGACGTGTATTACGACGGCTATGGACCTACACGAGAGTTCGTTGTCCGTACCCCTGGTGGCACAGGCTATCAGAGTGGCCAGACCAATGCCGAGAGAGTGGTGATGATAACCTACGGCGAAGATGTGCAGCCAGCACCTATAAATGGTGAATATCTCATAATGAACAAAGCCACGAAGATGGTACTCGCCCCACAAGGGGGAGGCACTGGCAACGGTACGGCCATCATGCAGATGAAGAAATCGAAACAGGACTACCTGTCGTGGTACATCACCCCAACCGACTCGGCCCACGGAGGAGACTTCAGCTACTACACCTTCAAGCACGCCAAGAGCGGCAAGCAGGCCGATGTGTGGAACTGGAACATCAGTACAGGAGCCGAAATCAACCTCTACGACGGCAGCGAAGGAGACAATGAGCAGTACTGGCTGGAATATGCCGGAGACGGATTCTACTACATCCACAACAAATACAGCAACCTGGTGCTGGGAGTCAGTGGTACCACGGCCAACACTCGCGTAACCACCCAGAACAAGGGTACTACCACCACAGCAATAAACCGTCAGTTGTGGCGTTTGCTCCCTACGGATGCAAACTGCGAACTCACCGCACCTTCGGCACCTACCAACCTTCAGGCCTATCCACGCAGCAAGAGTATACGCCTCACATGGGAGATGAACCAGGAGGAAGATATGGAGGGATATACGGTGCTGAGAGCTGAGAGTAGAGAGCTGAGTGCTGACAGTGTGGAATGGAGCACTATTGCACGCTGCGTGAAGGGTACGGAGTTTCTTGACAACAAGGTGGAAGAGGGAGTGACCTATACCTATAAGATAAAAGCCGTTGACCATAGTGTAAACACCTCGGAGGCAAGCAACGAAGTATCGGCCAAGGTTACAGGAGAGAAGGGGCTGGTATGCAGGTTGGAGTTTGACCAGAGTCTGAATGACACCACTGAAAACCAACTCGATGCACGCTATCCTGGAACTCCAAGCTATACAAAGGTAAGCATAAACCGAAAATCCGGCACCGGAGCACTGAACCTCGACGGCAACAAGTTCGTGCAACTCCCAACCAGTGTGGGCGACATGAAGGAGATGACCATCTGTTGCTGGCTAAAAGGCAGCAGCAGCGGCAGTTGGGCCCGTGTATTCGACTTCGGCAGCGACACAGACCACTATATGTTCCTCACCACCAACAGCGGCAGTGACATGAGGTTTGTGATGAAAAACGGTGGCGACGAACAGATACTGAGTGCCAAGAAACTCAGTTCGAGTACCTGGAAACACCTGTGCATCAGCATTGGCAGCGATGCCGTGGTGATGTACGTAGACGGCGAGGAAGTGGCACGGACTACAGACATGACCATACGTCCAAGCGACATACGGCCAGCCCTGTGCTACATAGGCCGCAGTCAGTATGCTGCCGACCCACTGCTGAAGGGCTATCTCGACGACCTGCGCATCTACAACTATGCCCTCACAGGCGAAGAGGTGCAGAACATCATCACCGAGACAACGGGAATAGAGTCTGTGCCTGCATCGACTCAAACACACGACAGATATCTGAAACTCGATTTCTATGGTAGGGACGTATATAAAAAGTATTGAGGTAAACCAACTCTGGCAAGGTGGCCACCATGTGAGACTGGACTTCAAGAGTGGCGTGAACGTGCTGAGCGGCATGAACGGAGTGGGCAAAAGCACCATCATCTCCATGATTGCCAAGGGACTGCAACGCCTCAACAGCGGAGAATCGCTCGACGAATACGGAGTGAATATGGTGTTCGAACCCGAGGGCACGAACCATCTGCGATATAATTTCATAAAGAGTTTTGACAGTCCGCTGATGACTGTGGCACAGATAGAGGCCATCAACAATCCTGACATCCGCACCTATCTCGACTGGAAACTCTGGAAGATACAGCGCGCAGAACGTCTCACGGAGAATGCACAGTGGCCTGGGTTCTGCGACCTCGTGGACGACCTGTTCAAGGACACAGGCAAACTGATTGACAGGGAATCAAACGTGCTGCGTTTCTTTCAGATGGACAACATCATCGGTGTGCACCAACTCTCGGCAGGCGAGAAAAACCTGCTTATCATCCTGCTCACAGTGTTGACCACCGACACTCAGCCCGGAGTGTTGCTGCTCGACGAACCGGAGATATGCCTCCACATCGACTGGCAACAACGGCTGCTGGACGATATACTCATGCTGAATCCCAACCTGCAGATAATCCTCTCCACCCATTCGCCGTCGATCGTGATGAACGGATGGCTCGACACCATAACCGAAGTAAGCGATTCGTATGTCAAGCCGACTCACTGACAACGTCAGTTCCAAGTATTTCGATGCAGCCAACCACCTGCGGCCGAAATGGAAGAAGATGAAGGTCATAACCTACGTAGAGAGTTATGACGACATATTCTTTTGGCGCAACATACTCGCTGCCTATGAAACCGAGCAACTGGGATTTGAGGTGGTGCTGCCATCACGCACAAATCTGTCGCGTGGGAAGAAAAGTGCCATTATGAACAATCTCGGCAATCATCTCGGCACAAGCATGATTGCCTGTGTGGATGCCGACTACGACTACCTGATGCAGAGCGAAAACGACTTCAGCCATAGCATGCTCGCCAACCCGTTTGTGGTCCACACCTATGTATATGCCATCGAGAACTATCACTGCTATGCACCATCGCTCCACGAAGTGTGTACTGCAGCCACTCTCAACGACCATCGGATGTTTGATTTCGAAACCTATCTCGCACTCTACTCCCAGATCATCTACGACATCTTCATCTGGCACATATGGCTGCACCGCAAACAACGTGCAGGAGATTTCCCGATGACGGCATTTAACAACCTGGTATCAGCAAAGAAACTGAATATCCACAGTCCTCTCACCTGCCTCGAGGAACTCCGCCGAGCCGTGAATCGCAAGATGGCCTACCTTCAACATCATTATCCCGAGGCCAAGGGCAAGTTGCAGTCACTGAAAGAAGAACTAGGGACTCTGGGCCTGACTCCCGACAACACCTATTTATATATACAAGGGCACAACCTCGTGGAGAATGTGGTAATGCCAGCAGTGAGTCAGGTATGCACGAGTCTTCGGAAATTCCGCGAGCGTGAGATTCAGTCGTGTGCCATGCATCCTCAGCAGATGGCAAACGAATTGGCAGGCTATCAGCATTGCATAATTCCTGCTGACGAAGCCCTGAAAAGAAATCAAAATTTCAAGACTGCCCCGCAGTTCCTGCAGTTGCAGCGACGGCTTGAGGAACTCGTTCCAACTCTTGTGCCACAAGAGTGAGTTCTTCGTACCACTCCTCGCCAAACCGGCGTACAAGGGGTTCCTTCAGAAACTGATACACTCGTATTCCCTTTGCTTTGCCCAGTTCACGGGCACAGCGGCAGATGTCCCAACGATGATAGTTGAGAGCTGTGTAGTCGCCCATCTTGCTGAGACGTATGGGGTATAGGGCACACGATATCGGTTTGCACGATTGGATGGTACAATAGGTTTGTCCCTTTTCGTTTCGCTGGGCAAACACACAGTCGCGGTTGTTGACTATGCTGGTTACGAGATCGCCTGTCTTGTCGATATACACCACGCCTTCTGCGTCAATCTGTTTACGGCCAAGGCGGGTGAGACGGTCCCAGTTTTTTTCTGCAGCCTCCTCAAGCACGGCAATCTCTTCCTCCTCGACAGGAGCTCCTGCATCACCCTCAACACAGCACGCCCCCTTGCAGGTCTCGTAGTCGCAGCAGAAATACTCGGTAAGTATATCGAGCGACACAACCGTATTCTGAATTTCTACCATCATAACCTTTAAAACTATAAACCTTCGCTAACCGCTAACCACTAACCGCTAACCCTTATTTCACGCAAAGACGGGGCATCTGTATCTCGTTAATGAAGGCATCGACCAACAGACGTTTGGCCTCGGAGAATGAGATGCCACGCTGCTGCATGTAGAATATGGCATCCTGGTCCAGCATACCTATCGACGAACCATGCGAGCACTGCACATCATCGGCATATATCTCGAGTTCGGGACGGGTCTGCATCCTTGCATCGTGGGAGAGACAGAGATTCTTGTTGAGAAGGCGCGAAGTGGTCTTCTGGCAATCCTGCGGAACAATGACCCTGCCGTCAAACCTTCCCTGAGCCTCACCATCGAGCACATATTTATAGTACACGTCGCTCTCGCACTGCGGAGCACTGTGACGTATCACGATATTGCGCCTCACACTGTCGGAGTCCTTGCCCATCATACGGCCACGCATAGTGAGAACGCTGCCCTCGCCAAGGAAATTGAACGTGAGGTTTATCTCGCTCACCACAGGGTTTACGCTGTTCACCAAGTCGAAAAACTTCAACGAAGCACCCTCCGATATGTTTATCTCCATATCGGCATCGTGGTTGCGGAGCAGCATCAGTTTGTGCTCACCAGGGTTTATGGTTATGATCTCAGCCAATCGAATCCCTCCTTTTCGATTTGCAGAGCCAGTTCAGGTCCTGCGGTCTTTACGATACGACCATCTATCAGCACATGTACGAAATCAGGTTTTATATAGTCCAGGAGCCGCTGATAGTGCGTAATGATCATTGCACTGGTTTCAGGTCGGCGAAGTTTGTTAAACCCTTCTGCCACAATGCGCAGGGCATCGACATCAAGTCCACTGTCTGTCTCGTCCAAAATGCAGAACGAAGGCTGCAGCATTGCCATCTGGAATATCTCGTTGCGTTTTTTCTCTCCACCCGAGAAACCTTCGTTCACACTGCGGTTGAGCAGTTTCTGGTCTATCTCCACCATCTGGCGTGTTTCCTTCATGGCCTTGAGAAACTCTGACGATTTCATGGGTTCCCTACCCTCTGCCTTGCATTTGGCATTGACAGCGGCACGCATAAAGTTAGCCATGCTCACCCCAGGAATCTCCACAGGCAATTGGAACGACATAAACACCCCAGCATGGGCCCTCTCGTCGGGACTCATTGCCAGGAGGTCCTGACCATTGAACGTGACACTCCCCTCTGTGACCTCATAGCGCGGATTGCCAACAATCACATTGGACAGAGTGCTCTTCCCTGCTCCGTTGGTACCCATCAAGGCATGAATCTCGCCATCCTTGATAGTGAGATCAACCCCTTTCAGTATCTCTTTGCCGTCAACCACGGCGTGTAAGTTTTCTATCTTTAGCATAGTTTTTTGTTCTAGTTTTTTCTAGATATTCTAGACATTCTAGATATTCTAGACGTTCTAGATATTCTAGATTTCTCTACCCAACGGTTCCCTCCAGCGTTACGCTCAGCAGTTTCTGCGCCTCTACGGCAAATTCCATCGGGAGTTTGTTGAGCACATCCTTGGCATAGCCATTGACTATAAGCCCCACAGCTTCCTCGGTAGGGATTCCACGTTGGTTGCAGTAGAAGAGCTGGTCCTCACTAATCTTCGATGTCGTGGCCTCGTGTTCCACTGTGGCCGAGTCGTTGTGCACATCGATGGTAGGGAATGTATGTGCCCCGCATTTGTCACCCAACAGCAGCGAATCGCAACTGCTGTAGTTCCTTGCTCCATCGGCCTTGGGGGATACACGCACCAAGCCTCGGTAGGAGTTCTGACTATGTCCCGCACTGATTCCCTTACTGATGATAGTGCTGCGTGTGTTGCGCCCAATGTGTATCATCTTCGTTCCCGTATCGGCCTCCTGATGGTTGTTGGTCACAGCCACCGAGTAGAATTCAGCCTGCGAATTGTCGCCCGAGAGAATGCACGAAGGATATTTCCACGTGATGGCCGACCCTGTCTCCACCTGAGTCCACGAAAGTTTGCTGTTCTCCCCACGCAGATGTCCACGCTTGGTCACGAGGTTATACACCCCACCATTGCCTTCGGCGTCACCAGGGTACCAGTTCTGCACCGTACTGTATTTCACTTCAGCATCCTTCATCACCACGATTTCCACAATGGCAGCATGGAGTTGGTTTTCATCGCGCATCGGAGCCGTGCAACCCTCAAGGTAACTCACATACGCTCCTTCGTCGCAGACAATGAGGGTCCGCTCAAACTGTCCAGTGTTTCTGGCGTTTATACGGAAATAGGTCGAGAGTTCCATAGGACAGCGAGTGCCCTTTGGAATATACACAAACGACCCATCGCTGAACACGGCTGAATTGAGGGCTGCAAAGAAGTTGTCCTTGTATGGCACCACACTGCCGAGATACTGCCTCACCAGTTCAGGATGGTTCTTCACCGCTTCGCTTATCGAACAGAAGATGATACCACGTTCTTCCAGTGCCTTTTTGTGAGTGGTCTTCACCGAAACAGAGTCCATTACCGCATCCACAGCCGTACCCGCCAGTGCCATCCTCTCCTCGAGAGGGATGCCCAGTTTGTCGAAGGTCTTCATGAGTTCCGGATCGATTTCCTGCTCTCGGTTCTCGTCTTTCGTCTCTCGACTCTTCGCCGTTGGATCGGCATAGTATGAAATGGCCTGATAGTCGATATCGGGCAAATGCAGATGCCCCCAAGTGGGCTGCTTCTGAGTCTGCCACCAGCGCAAAGCCTTCAGCCTGAACTCAAGCAACCACTCAGGTTCACCCTTCTTCTCCGATATGAGGCGCACCACGTCCTCACTGAGTCCCGCAGGTATTATCTCGGTCTGAACATCGGTAGTAAATCCGTATTTGTACTTCTGTTCAGCAACCTCCTTGACAAATTGGTTCACCTACAACTTCTGCTTGATTTTGATTTCTTCGAAGGTTTCGAGTATATCGCCTTCCTGAATGTCGTTGTAGTTGGTGATGGAAATACCGCAGTCGAAGTTGGTAGCCACTTCCTTCACGTCGTCCTTGAATCGCTTCAAGGCAAGGATGGTGCCGGTATGTTTCACGATACCATCGCGAATGACGCGTACCTTGTCGGTGCGGTGTACCTTACCGCTGGTGACGAATGCACCTGCAACGGTTCCCACCTTACTTATATTATATACCTGTCGTACCTCTACATTGGCAGTTACCTGTTCCTTGATTTCCGGAGCAAGCATACCCTCCATGGCATCCTTCACTTCCTCTATGGCATCGTAGATGACAGAGTAGAGACGTATGTCCACACCCTCCTGGGCGGCAAGTGTACGAGCCGCAGCCGAAGGACGTACCTGGAAACCGATAATCAGTGCATCCGAAGCAGCAGCCAGAGTTACATCGCTCTCGCTTATCTGACCCACAGCCTTGTGGATGACATTGACCTGAATCTTGTCGGTAGAGAGTTTGATGAGCGAGTCAGAGATAGCCTCAATAGAACCATCCACGTCACCCTTGACAACGATATTGAGTTCCTTGAAGTCACCCAGTGCTATACGACGACCAAGTTCGTTGAGGTCAACACGCTTCAGTGTGCGCAGTCCCTGTTCACGCTTGAGTTGGTCGCGCTTGTGTGCCAGTTCACGGGCCTCCTGTTCGGTATCGAACACGTGGAATGTATCACCTGCTGTAGGAGCACCGTTAAGTCCGAGTACCAATGCTGGTTCGGCTGGTTTTGCTTCCTTGATTTTCTGACCACGTTCGTTGAACATGGCTCTCACACGTCCAAAAGCAGTTCCTGCAAGCACTATATCGCCCTGATGCAGGGTTCCGTTCTGTACGAGCACTGTAGATACATATCCCCTACCCTTGTCGAGCGATGATTCGATGACAGAACCCGTAGCCTTGCGGTCCGGATTTGCCTTCAAGTCGAGCATTTCGGCTTCGAGCAACACCTTTTCCATCAGTTCGTCCACATTCAGTCCCTTCTTCGCACTGATTTCCTGACACTGGTATTTTCCGCCCCAGTCCTCTACCAGATAGTTCATCTGTGAGAGCTGTTGCTTGATATGTTCAGGATCGGCTGCTGGCTTGTCTATCTTGTTGATGGCAAACACCATTGGCACATTGGCTGCAACGGCATGTGCAATGGCCTCCTTGGTCTGAGGCATCACGTCGTCGTCGGCTGCAATGATGATGATGGCAATATCCGTAACCTTGGCTCCACGTGCACGCATTGCGGTAAATGCTTCATGGCCAGGGGTATCGAGGAATGTGATGTGCTTGCCATTGGCCATTTTCACGTTGTAGGCACCGATGTGCTGGGTTATACCTCCAGCCTCACCGGCAATCACGTTGGCCTTTCGTATGTAGTCCAGGAGCGAGGTCTTACCGTGGTCTACGTGGCCCATCACCGTAATGATCGGAGCACGTGTCTGAAGATCTTCCTCACTGTCGGCCTCTTCCTCTATGGCATGGGTCACATCCTCACTCACATAGTTGGTGGTGTATCCAAATTCCTCTGCCACGATATTGATGGTCTCGGCATCGAGTCGCTGGTTGATAGACACCATCAATCCGAGCGACATACAGGTTCCGATTACTTTCGTAACTGGTATGTTCATCATCGTAGCCAACTCGTTGGCGGTTACGAATTCGGTGAGTTGCAGTACGTTGTTGTCTGCATTCTCCTCTTCTTCGGCCTCCATACGGCGACGGTCTCGGTTCTCCTTACGGTGCTTCACACTGCTCTTCACCGATTTGGTCGTGAGCCGTGCCAGTGTTTCCTTAACCTGCTTTGCTACCTCTTCTTCAGTCAGTTCAACCTTTACCTGTTTTTTCTGCTTCTTATTCTTCTTTCCCTGTCCTTGCTGCTGGTTCTGCTGCTGTTGACGGTTCTGATTCTGTTGATTCCTCTGGCCACCGCTGTTCTGCTGGTTCGGTTGATTCTTCTGGTTGGCTACAGCTTCGTTTATATCAACCTTCCCCTTGTTGATACGCTGACGTTTTTTCTTGTTTTCGCCACCATTATTCTGCGAAACGCCGAGTTCCTTCATCACCGACTCCTTATACTTCTGCTTTGCTTCCTGACGGGCAATTTCCTTGTCCTCGCGTTCCTTCTTACGCTCTTCCTTCGATTTCTTGTCAGGACGGGTCTTGGAGTTGATGGCACTCAGGTCTACAAACCCCACCTGCTTGAAGTTCAGTCCCGGGTCTGGCGTCTTGGTCTTGAATATTTCAGGTCCGGCAGTGGTTTCCGGAGTGTCCGGAGTTACCGAAGTTTCCGGTGTGTCCGGAGTTGCCGGAATTTCTGGAACTTCCGGAGTTTCCAGAGTTGCCGGAGCTTCCGGAACTGCCGGAGTTTCTGGAACTGCCGGAGTTTCCGGTATTGCCGGTTTCTCCTCTATATTCCCAACCACCTTAAATTCCACCTTCTGGCGCTCACTTTTGGTGCGGAAAATTTCCTTTTCTCGTGCTGCCTCCTGCTGACGGCGTTTCTCTTCATCAGCCTGTCTCTGCAGTTCTTTTCTCTCTGCCTTGCTCTTCTCTTCCAGCTCCTTACGTTTCAGGATAGTGGCACGGGTTTGCTCGTTTTTATTCTTGTCTGCGCCAAACTGACGGCTGATCAAATCGTATTGCTCATCCGTAAGTTTTGCATTGGGACTGGCATCTTCCAGAGGCTGTCCCTTCTTCTGCAGGAATTCAGCCACAGTGTTGATTCCCACATTCAGTTCCTTCAGTGCTTTGTTCAGTCTTACAGCCATAAGCAATTATTCTTCGTCAAATTCTGTTTTTAATATTCTGATAACTTCGTCAACAGTATCTTCCTCAAGGTCTGCCTTCTCAATGATAAACTCGCGCGAAGCACCAAGCACGGCACGTGCTGTGTCAAGGCCTATGCCCTTGATTGCGTCTACAACCCAGTCTTCGATCTCGTCTCTGAATTCGTCGAGATAGATATCGTCTATGTTCTTCTCTTCTTCCTCGAGTTCGCGGAATACATCGATGGTATATCCTGTAAGCATCGAGGCCAATTTGATGTTCATACCATTCTTACCTATAGCAAGCGACACCTGATCTGGCTGCAGATACACCTCGGCCTTTTTCTCTTCTTCGTTGAGTTCTATTGATGTCACATGGGCAGGGGCTAGTGCACGCTGTATGAACAACTTCTGGTTCGTAGTAAACGGAATCACGTCTATGTTCTCGTTCCTCAACTCGTGAACGATGCCGTGTATTCTGCTTCCCTTTACTCCCACACAGGCTCCCACTGGGTCTACTCTTTCATTATAGCTTTCCACAGCAATCTTTGCACGTTCTCCAGGGATGCGTGCAATCTTGTGAATTGTAATCAGACCATCACTTATTTCCGGCACTTCGTTCTCCAGCATTCTTTGCAGGAACAGCGGCGACGTGCGCGAAAGTATGATCTTTGGGTTGTTGTTCAGGTTGTCAACCCTCAGCACCACAGCCTTCGAAGCTTCTCCCTTACGATAGAAGTCTGTAGGTATCTGCTCACTCTTAGGAAGTATCAGTTCATTACCTTCGTCGTCTAGCAACAGTGCTTCTTTCTTCCACACCTGATAGACCTCTGCACTTACAATCTGTCCCACCTTGTCGGCATATTTGTTATACAGGTTGTCGTGCTCCAGTTCCAGTATCTTCGATGCCATGGTCTGACGCAGGGTCAGGATTGTCCTGCGACCGAAATCTATGAGTTGCAGTTTCTCCGACACGTCTTCGCCTATCTCGTAGTCTTCGTCTATCTCCCGAGCCTTCGAAAGGGCAATTTGAGTGTTCTCGTCTTCCACTTCGTCATCGGCTACCACCTCCCTGTTTCTGTAGATTTCGAAGTCGCCCTTGTCGGGGTTCACAATCACGTCAAAGTTCTCATCTGTACCATACTGCTTCTGCAGCACATTGTGAAATGAATCTTCAATCACACTGATCAGTGTCGTGCGGTCAATGTGCTTGTGCTCCTTAAATTCCTTAAAAACTTCTGTCAGATTCTCTTGTTCTTTTTCTTTGTTAGTTTTCTTTGGTGCCATTTTTTTTATTTTTTTTAGTTTTTTCCTTTTTTCCTACTATTCGAAGTCTATCTCCTCACACACGCTCCTTATCTCGTCAAACGGCATGACTTCCCCTCCATCTACCGTGATACCACCTTCGTCTGCACTGGTAAGCGTGCCTATTATCTTCTTGTTCTCATCGTTTACCACCTCCACCTTACGGCCTATGGCATTCACATACTGCTGCATCACCTTAAACGGCTGTCCTATACCTGCCGAACCCACTTCGAGCTCGTAGTCTTCTACGTCTCTGTCGAAACGGTCTTCTATGTATCGGCTCAGCTCACAGCAGTCGTCAATCCACACACCCTCCTTGTTGTCTATCTCAACCACGATTTTGTTCTGCTTGCTTACCTTTACTTCTACTAGGAAATAGTCCTTGTCCTGCAACCATTCCTCTACACATCCCTGTACTTTCAGTTTGTCGATCATAGTGATATTTATAATTTACTATTTACTATTTACAATTTACTATTTATTTCTCATCTCTCGTCTTTCGTCTAATCTAACGAAAAAGAGGAACTCTTCAGCCCCTCTTCTTTTGTTTCCCGTCATTTTCAGTGCAAAGATACGAAAAATAAATGTAACCACCAAATTTTTTTCCAAATATTTTTCTTCATCCGAAAAATTTCACTGGTCCATGACCTCCGCCTATCCTATATTCGGCTCCTTCCTCTATAGCCCTTGCTATATATGCCTTTGCCTTCACCACGGCCTCTTCCAGTCCGAATCCCTGGGCCAGATACGATGCTATGGCCGACGACAGCGTACAACCCGTGCCGTGAGTGTTCATTGTATCCACCATCGGCGACGATAGTTCCCTGAGCATATCTGTCTCGGCATTGTAAAAGTAGTCCACAGCCTCTTCAACTCCCCTTGAACTCCCCTTCAAATGCCCTCCTTTCATCAGCACCGATATCCTGCCTCCCATCGAGAGGTCTCGTGCAGCTCTGACCATATCTTCCTTCCCCTCTATCTTCCTGCCGAGCAACACTTCTGCTTCGGGTATGTTGGGAGTAATCACCCTGGCCATCGGCATGAGTTCCTTCTTCAGTGCATCGATGGCTGTCTCTTCAATGAGCCTGTGTCCCGAGGTCGATACCATCACAGGGTCGAGGACTATGGATGGTAGCAGGGAGCAGGTAGCAGGTAGCAGGGATGTCAGGGTTCTTGCAACACATCTCACCACCTCCTCCGAGTGCAGCATTCCTATCTTTATGGCATCGGCTCCTATGTCGTTCATCACGGCTTCTATCTGTGCCTCTACCGTTGCTATCGGCACTGCATGCACTCCTTGCACTCCCAGCGTATTCTGCACCGTCACTGCCGTAATGGCACTTGCTGCATAGCCTCCTGTTGCCGATATGGCTTTTATGTCGGCTTGTATTCCGGCTCCTCCGCCTGAATCACTGCCGGCTATGGTGAGTACTCTGGCATATCGTTTCACCACTCCTTCACACTCCTTCACTATCTTCAGTTCCGGATCCATAAACGCACTCACGGCTGCCACTCCGCTCACCCCAGTCTCCATCACCTTATTTATATTACTTGTATTGATACCTCCTATGGCCACAGTCCAGTGTCGCGACACTTCCACCGCCTTTCGCAGTCCTTCCAGTCCGAACGGTTCTGCCGTATCGGTCTTCGTTGGGGTGGCGAACACTGGCGATATGCCTATATAGTCCACGTCCCACTCATTGGCCTGTTCCACTTGCTGCATATTCTCTACCGAGAGTCCAATGATCTTCTCCGGTCCTAATATCCTTCGGGCTTCGGCATAGTCCATGTCGCTCTGGCCTATGTGCACTCCCTCGGCATCCACCTCCCGTGCCACATTCACCCTGTCGTTTATTATGAGCGGCACTCCCGTTCCGGCCAGCACTTGCTTCAGCCGTCTGCCTATAGCCACGAACTCTTCGTCACTGATGTCTTTCTCTCTCAGTTGCACTGCCGTCACTCCGCCTTGCACGGCACGTCTCACCACGTCTTCCAGGTGTCGTCCTCCCAACAACCTGCGGTCGGTCACGAAATATAGTCTAAGATAATCTGCTGAGTTCATCGATAAATTTTGTTTTAAATGTACCCAATTGTCCACTTTTTCCATTGCATCCATTGCTTCCATCCTGTCCTGCCTTTCCGTAGAGGGTAAGGGCCTTCACTGCAGCCTTGAACGGATCTGCTTCTCTTGCCAGAAATGCTGCACACACTCCTCCCAGAGCACAACCCATGCCCGTAACCCCGTCCATCATCGGCGAACCAAGGGCAATAGAGGCTGACTTTCCGGAATCCCCGGAATATCCGGACTTTCTGGACATTCCGGACTTCCCGGCCTCTATCCAGTCCACGGCCCCAGTAGTGACCGCGACACCGGCATATTCTATGCGTGGCATCAGGAAATCCATCTCTGCCTTGTTGCCTTTTATCATGGTTGGCGCATTCAGTGCTATGAGTTCCTTGCATGTGTCCAACCTTATCTGCGATGCCTGCACCCCCACAGGGTCGAGCACCCATGGTTTGCCGTACCGCTTTGCTGCCTCTACGGCAATTTTCATGGCTTCAATCTGTTGCCTGTCCAGACAACCTATATTCACCAGCAGCGCATCACACCTTGCGGTGAGTTCGTCCATCTCTTCCGGACACGACGACATCAAGGGCCGCTCCCCAATGGCGAGCAACACATTGGCCGTAAATTCTGCCGCTACGTAGTTTGTTATACAAAGAGTCATCTCACAAAATATTTTTTGCCACCAATAATATATAGACCGGATGGGATTGATTGGCTGTTGGCTGTTGGCTGTTGGCTGTTGGCTATTCGGCGACCTGTAAGGTCATAACAGTTTCCTCCGTTTCCTCCGTTTTCAACGTTTCCTCCGTTTTCTCCGTTTCCTCCGTTTTCAACGTAGGAAATGCCCTGCATTTCCTGAATATACCTCATCCCTTCGAGCGCATCGATTTCTCCATAGCCATAGGTATTGTTGGGATAAGTGAGACTCGCGTCCGTATGCCGTGCCGTATGGGCAAAGACATCTCGTATGTCATCTGGCGACAGATTCGGATTGGCCTCGAGCCACAAGGCTATGATTCCTGTCACCACAGGTGCCGACATAGATGTTCCGCTGTTCGCGGTCCATGGATAGTTCCTGCCGTCTTGTTCCGTAAATTCCACTGTCCACGACACTTCCGAAGGATGACGGCCGTCTTCGAAATAATAACTGCTATAGGCCGAAATCAGATTGTTTCCAGGAGCCGTTATCTCGGGTTTCATCCTGTGGTCCATCGTGGGTCCCCTACTGCTGTAATCCGATATTATCCCGTCTCGTTCCAGTTGGTATTGCTTGCGCTTGCCTTCGTAGTTTATGATATAGTCCCTGTACCCGCTTGCTCCCACTGCTATCACGGCTGGAGCAGAGGCTGGAAAATGCACATTGTGGCCATATTCGCCTTCCTGTTCGTCTGCTACAACTCCAGTTATGGCAAAGAATTCTGCTTCACACTCTCCCGTAAACCTTATTTCCGGAATCATCACATTTATACTTCCGTCCAGGTTCTGGGCCGTAAATTCGTATATGGTCCTGCCTGTGCCGTAACAGTCGGGATACACACATCGGCACACGGCGTATGGCTTGTCTTTTAGCACTATGGTATCTCTCAGCATCGAGTCTGGCATCGCCGTCATGTCGGCTGTGGTCCATGTGAGTGTGGTGTCGCCAATAGTTATGCTGTTTGTCAACACCGGTTCGTCAGCTTGTACATAATACCCTAAGTAGTTGCCCAGTTCTGTCGTGTGTACACAGGCCTCCAGCGTGTCCCTGTCCTTATAATGATAGCGTCGGGCTGTATTCTGGTTGCCTGCCGATGCCACTATTATCTTCCCGGGACCTGTCATCCGCTCCAGGGCCTCGTAGTAGAGTTGGTCGTGGTATGGATCCTGCATCTGTCCCTCGCTGAAATTTATCACGCATGGCTTGCCTTGACTTTCGGCATAGTCTAATATATACTTAAATCCCAACAGGTCGTTGGCTACGGTATAGTTGGCCCTGGCCACTGAGTCCATCAGATAGACGTTGTTCGAACATGCATTGCACACCATCACTATCTCGCTCTCTGGGGCCATGCCTACGTATTTGCCGCCGTATCCGTTTCCTGCTGCCGTACCTGCCGTGTGGGTACCATGGGTCTCTATTGTTCCGTCTTTGCTGCAACCCAGTTTCTGTATGCTGTCACTGCCTTCGTACTGCCTGCCTTCTATCATATCCCAAAACCTCGTCACCCTACCGCCAAACGTAGGATGGGTGAAGTCAAACCCCACGTCCTGCACTCCCACAATCACGCCCTTGCCTGTATAACCCTGCACCCTGCACCCTGCACCCTGAACCTTATCCACTCCCAGCAACTGACGGGTCGTGTCGTTGTGGAGTTGCATAAACCTGTGCCGCGCTTCCACGCGTTTCACACTCTCTTCCTTTTTGAGCATACCGAGTTCGGTCTCGTCCACACCTATTACATAAATATCTCCCCACTGTGCAATAACTTCGGCTCCGTACTTCTCCAATGTCTCGGCATCTCCGACCTTTACCAGGGCGTTGATCTTATGCTGACCATAGGCAACAGAAACGCTTAGCATCGCCATCAATAACAACAACGTTCTTCTCATATTTTCGAAATTTGAGCCACAAAGTTACAAATAAAATTTGTAGTTTCAAAATTTTTTTCGTAAATTTGTTCTCCGAAACAATTATTAATACTGATGAAAGCCATCGAATCATACAACCGCCACTACGACTTCGATACCGTGGTCGATCGCCGTGGAACGGGGTGCATAAAGGTGGAGAGGATGCTGGAGACCTACCACCGTTCCGATCTCCTGCCTATGTGGATTGCCGATATGGATTTCCCGTCTCCCGATTGCGTCATCGATGCACTCAGGGACCGCTTGGACCACCCTGTCATAGGCTATTCCCAGCGTGGCGACGATTGGTACGATGCCATCACCCGTTGGCAACTCTCTCAGCACCAGTGGCATGTGGAGCGCGATTGGATCACCTTCGTTCCGGGCATCGTTCCGGGCATTGCCTTTGCCATCCACACCTTCACTCGTCCTGGCGACAAGGTGCTGATTCAGACTCCTGTATATCCACCATATATCAATGTCCCTGCCAGCAATGGCCGCACCGTAGTCGAGGCTCCGTTCCAGCTGACAACCAACAGCCAAAGCCAACAGCTGGAAATGCACATGGACATGGCGATGTTTGCTGAGAAGGCAAAAGGTTGCAAACTCTTCCTGCTGTGCCATCCGCACAATCCGGGTGGATATGTGTGGCGGCGCGACGAACTCATTCAGATGGCCGAAATCTGCAAACGCGAGGGTGTCATCGTGGTTTCCGACGAAATCCATGCCGACCTCACCCTCCCTGGCTACACCCACATCCCGTTTGCCGAGGTTTCCGATGCGGCTCGCGACATCAGCATCACCCTGGCCTCACCGAGCAAGGCTTTCAATATTCCTGGTCTTGTGAGCAGCTATGCCATAGTCCCTAATCCGGGGTTGCGTAGGCAGTATTTCTCCTTCCTCGAGAGCAACGAGGTCAACTGGGGTCATGCCCTGGCCTACAAGGGTGTGTGGGCTGCCTATACCTATGGCCGCGAATGGAACCGCCAGTGTCTTGAATACATCGGGGAGAATATCCGTGTGCTGCAAGAAGCACTCCGTGATATCCCTAAAATAAAAATGATCACTCCTCAGGCTTCGTTCCTGGTGTTCCTCGACTGCCGCGAAATGCATCTCGACCACGAGGCACTGAACGACTGGTTCATCAACCATGCCGGACTCATGCTCAACAACGGCATCGAATTCGGTTCTCCCGGCGAGGGCTTCATGCGCATGAACATCGCCGTTCCAAGAACCATATTGCAAGAGGCAATACAACGCCTGAAAAAACCATCCCACCCATAGCGTCCATCCCAACCATAGCAACCATAGCGTCCATAGCGTCCATCCCAACCATAGCAACCATAAAAAAAACTCAAAAAAATATGAAAAAATTTCTCATTTTGTCTATAGCGTCTATCGCGTCTATAGTTTCCATGACCTCTTCTGTTCAGGCCCAAGACCTCCTCGAATGGGGCTACTACGAGGGCGACGGTTCCACTCTCGCTGCTACAGGCCAGGGTGTCTCCGAATACAACATCGCCATGTGGATTGCCGGCAATGCTGCCCTTGAGGGTGGCACCATCGAAGGACTGAAGGTTCCTATCACCGACAGCTCCGTCATCACTTCCCTCGAGGCTTGGGTATGCACCAAGGCTCTCTCGAGCATCAAGATGAACTATGCCACAAAGAAGGAGGTGGACCTCTCCACCCTTCCTGCAGGATTCAGCAAGGACAAGAAGGATGTCTATGCCACTGTGATGTTCGACACTCCTGTCGAAATCCCTGCAAATGGCTGCTACGTTGGCTACCACTTCACCTGCACCACCTCTACTGCTGCCGGAAAATCTCCGCTGCTCATCGATACCGGCAACACTGAAAGCAGCCGGACTCTCTACATCGCCATGCCTACTTCATGGAGCAACTATGGTGCCACCCTGGGTGCTTCGGGCATGAAGGTACTGGTGTCTGGCATCAGTGCACTGCCTGAAGTTGGTGCCGTGTTTGCCGAACAGAGCGGGGCCTACACCGTTGCTGGTGAGGAGACGGAGGTGGAATTCACCGTGAAGTCCAGTGCTTCGACTGCCGTTACAAGCATCAACTACTCCATCGAAGTTGCCGGATCTGAAGCCACTACTGGTTCGGCCAAGGTCAGCATCGCTTCTGGCTACGACCAGACTGGCACCATAAAGATAAAATTCACTGCTCCCGATGATGCGGGATTGTATGAGGTGAAGGCCTATGTCACCAAGGTCAACGGCAAGACCAACACCCGTGCCTCGGAGGTTTCGGTTTCTTCTTTCAAAAACCTTGCCCGACGTGTCGACCGCAATTCTCTCATCGAGGAATTCACGGGTACCACCTGCATGAACTGTCCTCGTGGCATCGTGGGCATGGAGAAACTCCGCGACACCTTCGGCGACCGTTTCGTGGGTGTGGCTATCCACCAATACGACTACACCAACGACCCTATGGCTCTCTGGTACTACCGTGGCCACGGCATGACAGCGGCTCCTTCTGCCACCATCGATGGCAAGGAAAAACTCGACCCTTACTATGGCAACACCACCTACAAGCGGGGCATCTGCACCGACTTCAAGACCTATCTCGACCAACCTGCCAATGTGGATATCACTTCTCTCAAGGCTGAGTGGCTCAACAACAAGGGCAGCGTGAAGGTCACTGCCACCATCGAGACTCTCTGCGATGCCACTTTCGAACTGGCCTACGTACTCATTGCCGATGGTCTCTCTGGCACCGAAACGGCCTGGGCTCAGAAAAACTACTATTCTCAGCTCTCTCCTGCTGGCGACGACCTCGACCCTTGGTGCAAGGGGGGCAAATACGGCAGTGCCTATGCCTACCCTGTCTACAACGATGTGGCAATAGCATCGTCCTACAACCAGTATAGCAAGACCGATGCCTCTCTGCCTGCACTCGCGGTTGGCGAACCTGTACAAAACTCTTTCACCATGGCTCTGCCTACACAGACTCCGCTGCGTACCAAGGTCAACGAAAACCTCGACAAGGTCTATGCCATTGCCATCGTCTTCAACGAGGACGGCACCGTGGCCCAGGCTCTCAAAGTCAAGGTGGGCGAGGAATATTCGGCCATCGAGGCTGCTCCGCAGCAGGGAGCAGGTAGCAAGGAGCAGGTAGCAGGTAGCAAGGAGCAGGTAGCAGGTATCTACGACCTCACCGGCCGAAAGGTTTCCATGGCGTCCATTGAAACCATGGCGTCCATGACACCAGGCCTTGTAATCATCAATGGCAAAAAATACTTAATTAAATAATTATGAAAAAACTATTCTTACTTTCATTCATCCTTCTCTCCACCCTTGTGGGGGGAGTCGGAGGGGGGCTCCTCTTTGCCCAGGAAAAACAGCTTGCCTGTCCTTCCAATTCAATCTACGGATTCGACTATGTCCAAGGTGGTAATGGCCCTACCAGTGCCGACCTCGGTCGCGACGATGGCTACAGCACCCGTGCCTTCTGTTCCTTCAACGACAATGTCTATTGGATCAACGGCCTGCACTTCTATGGCTATTTCATCAATTTCAGCAGTTATACTTCCGACAACTCGCGCCTCCAGTGCGATGCCAATGGCAATCCTACGGCTGAAATCGAGTTCGAAATCCGTTTCTACAAGATGGCCTCTGACGGCAGTCCTGGTGAGAAGGTATGCGAGACCTACGCTTCCATTCTCGGTAATAATACAGGTGTAGGTTCTGACTTTGGCTCGATCTTCACCTTCGATGTGGATCTGCCTGACTCGCTCGACCTGCAGAACGGTTGGTTCAGTGTTGCTGCTTGCGCTGATGGCGAGCACCACGATGGCACCTTCGCCCTCTTCGGCCACCTGGGTGCCTACTATGCTGGTTCACAGTCTGTGGTACAGATCAACGACGGCAGTTATATGCAGAGTGCCACTCCTCCAATCTTCTGTCTGCTCGGCACGGGCAGCCTCATTCCTGGCTGCACTCCTCCCGAACCTGATCCCGACGATCCTGAGGACGAGGACGGTCTGCCTCGTCCAAAGCCAACTGAGGCTACCAACGTCACCGAGGCTGGTTTCACTGCCAACTGGACTCTGCCTAAGAAATACTACAACGTAAACGGCTACGAGGTCTGGACCTACACCACCCTGCAGAATGCTCAGGAGGGTGAGGAGTTCTATTTCCTCCAGCAGGATTTCAGCTCTATCACCGGCGGCACTCTCGACAACCCTGTTTCCATGGGTGACTATACCGACGATTCTGAGGACTTCAACCGCTCTGGCTGGTATGTCATCAATCCTCTTCATGCCAATGGTGCCCTTGGTGTCAACAACGAAAACTATGGTGTGCTCAACGGTTCCATCATGTCGCCTATGTTCGACCTTCGCTGTGCTGATGGCAAGGTCTATGTCTCCATGACCATGTGTGGCCGCAATGTCTCTAAGGTGAATGTCTTCCTCTATCAGGGTCGCACCATGCTGTGCCAGAAGACTGTGGATGTCACCAACGACTGGTACACCGAGGAGGTTGAACTCACTGGTGGCTGCGAGGATGCCTATATCATCATCGAACCCGATGCCAACAGCCGTGGTTTCTTCTACCTGAAGGACCTGGCCGTAGTTCAGTACGTGAAGGCTGGTGAAACTCCATATGCCAAGTACCACTACGACTACACTCTCAGTAACACCGACACAAGTCTCTTTGTCGATACTTCCACTCCTCTCTATGGCAACGACGTGCTTTGCTATCGCATGACTTCGTTCAAGGACGAGGACCGCTCTGCATTCACCGACTATGTCTTCGTCACTCCTCCTGAACCTGAACCTGAACCTGAACCAACGCTCCCTGCCGATCCTGCCGATGGACAGTGGACGGACCTGGGTCTGGGTGCCAACTGCTACGTTGTTGAGGAGGCTGGCTACTACGAATTCGAACCTCTGCATGTCGACAACTCTCAGATACAGAACATCAAGACTGTCAACTGGCTCTGGGCCGAGAAGCAGACTGTGGACGACGAGGTACAGGACCTCATCGGTCAGGTGCGCTTCGATGCCACTCAAAACAAGGTGCGCTTCGCCACTACTGGTCAGCATGGCAATGCCCTCTTGGCTGCCTTCGATGCCAAGGGCAAAATCATCTGGACTTGGCACATATGGATGCCTGAGAAGGCCATCTCGTCTGTGACCTACGACAACGACTCCGAATTCATGGACCGCTTCCTCGGTGCCATGAGCGGCAATCGCGACGATGGCAACAAGACTCAGGGTCTCGTTTGGCAGTGGGGCCGTCTGGCTCCGTTCTTCGGTGGCTATGCTGGCGAGGGCACTGCCTTCAACCAGGCTTACGCATGGACCACTCTCAACACCAACCTCGCCAGTGTGGCTGCCAACTACGACGACCTCGTATGGCAGTTCCGTGGCAGCACTGAGGTGTCTTCGGTCGAGGAAGGTATTGCCAACCCTATGATTCACTATTCGGGCCAGAAAAACCAGGGTCAGACCGATGAGGACCGCCGTGGATACTGGTACACCGAGTTCCCTTCAGGTGGCAACAAACTGTGGGACGACGGCAAGAAGACCAACTACGACCCGTCTCCTCTCGGATGGCGTGTGGCTGGAAGCGACGACTTCCCTTCCGACTTCCGTACCAATGTCAAGGCCAACAAGCAGAGCAACGGCATCTACTACGTCAACCAGGCTGGCGACAAGGACTGGATCCCTGCCAACAGCGGACGTAACTATATCGACGGCAAGTTCGACGGCATCGGCTCCCAGGTATTCTTCTGGGAGAGCAGCAAGGCCGACTGGAGCGGCACTCAGTATCCTCAGCGCTATATCTACACCCTTGCGAGCGATGTCAACAGCCACGCTGTGGGCAACCGTACCTTCGCCCATGTCGTAAAGAGTGTGCGCGACGACCGCTACAAGGAGACTCCATACGTCTCTCCTCGCGGACCGCTCTCTTATGTCCAAAACAATGACGCTGCCACTCTCAAGGTCGTGCTGCCTGAGGACTATACTCTCGTATCGTGCCAGTGGACCTACCTCACCGACGAACTCGAAGACGAGGTCACCATCGAGGGTGCCACTTCTCCTGAATACACTCCTTCCACCGCCGAACTGGGCGAGACAGAATACTTCTGCCACATCACCTATTATAAGAACGATGCTCCTGCAACCACTCTCACACTGACTCTCAACTCCGTCTTCGTCACCATCACCGAACCTTCGCTCTATCCGTTCACCGTCACTTCCAAGGACCAGCTCACCAAAGACCACATCTACACCTTCACCACTTCGCGTGGCGCTTGGACCATCGACAGCGAGGCCACACGTCTCGGCGGCACCAACGAATCGGGCTTCTCTGGCTCTACAGCCGACATGCAGCAGTTTGCCGTGCTCAACATCGACGGCGGTCTGCGCATCTACTCGCCTAAGGCCAAGAAATTCGTCAACCGCAATGGCAAGGTTGCCGAACTCAAGGAGGGCAAGACCTGTGCATGGGACTTCGAACAGGATGGCACCACTCTCGTGGCTAAGATGGCCGACGAGGCTATCTATGTCAACCTCGGTGGCAGCAACCAGATGGTACTCGACTCTTGGAGCACCCACGATGCGGGCAACAAACTCACCGTCATAGCCGAGGCTGAGTTCACTCTCGAGCAATACAACGAGGCACTCGAAATCTACGCCGTTGTCGATCCTGAACCAGATCCCGAACCAACCGAATGCGTTTACTATCAGGTTCAGTCCTACAAGGACGAGAGTCTCTACATCACTCTCAACACCACCGACAACACCGTAGTCCTCACCACCGAACCTGTCACTCTCTGCTTCTGGCCTGTTGACGGACAGGACGAGACCTACTACATCAGCAACCTCGACCGCTCGGGCTACATCGGCTACAAAGGCTCCGACTCCTGGACCATGTGTGCCACCCCGGCCAACAAGGCTCGCTGGACCGTCACACTCAGCGACGGTGCCTTCGAACTCATCTCGCCTGATGGCACTGGCCAGTACACCGGTCTCGGTGCCGACGACATGTCCGACGGTGCCAAACTCTGGGGCGACAAGTCCGTCAACCGCTCTGGCTACGATGCCGACATGTGCCAGTGGTGGCTCAACGAAACCACAGCCATTGAGGCTGCTTCGCAGCAGGGAGCAGGTAGCAAGGAACAGGTAGCAGGTATCTACGACCTCACCGGCCGAAAGGTTTCCATGGCGTCCATTGAAACCATGGCGTCCATGACACCAGGCCTTGTAATCATCAATGGCAAGAAAGTCCTCATAAAATAACTCCCTAACTTTTAATCGCTCTTTGAGCGAGCTCCTAACCCCTTGGACTCCCCTTCCACATACCTCATCACTGGCGCCACCCTCGTAAACGAGGGCACCACACGGGCTGCTGACGTACTCCTCTCCGGGGGCATCATCAGCAGCATCGGGCCCAGTGGTTCTCTCTCTGCCGATGGTGCCACGGTCATCGAAGCCCCGGGCTGCTATCTCATCCCTGGCATCATCGACACCCATGTACATTTCCGTGAACCTGGTCTCACCCTCAAGGCCGACATCGCCTCCGAGAGCCGCGCTGCCGTTGCGGGTGGGATCACTTCGTTCATGGACATGCCCAACACCCTTCCGCCCACTACCTCCCTCGAGGCTCTTGAGCAGAAGTTCAGCATCGCTTCGCGCCATTCGCTGGCCAACTATTCTTTCTATCTGGGTGCCACCAACGACAATCTCGCCGAGATCCTACGGGCCGACTACTCCCGCGTGTGTGGCATAAAAGTCTTTCTTGGTTCCAGCACCGGTGGCATGCTCATGGACGACGCCCCGGCCCTCGAATCCCTCTTCCGCAATGCCCCGTGCCTCATCGCCGCCCACTGCGAAGACGAAACCATCATCCACCACAACCTCGCCACCGTTTCCAACGTTTCCTCCGTTTCCTCCGTTTCCTCCGTTTCCTCCGTGAGCGCAGCTCTCCACCCTATAATCCGCTCCTCCGAGGCCTGTTTCGCCGCCACCCAGCGGGCCATAGACCTCGCCCTCCGCACTGGTGCACGACTCCATGTACTCCATGTGTCCACGGCCGACGAACTCTCACTCCTGCAAGCAGACCTGCCGCTCCACCGCAAGCAAATCACGGCCGAGACCTGTCCTCACTATCTCTATTTCTCGTCCGACGACTATGCCGACCAGGGCTACCGCATCAAGTGCAACCCTGCCATCAAGTCGCCCCACGACCGTACGGCACTCCTCCATGCCCTGCGCTCTGGTCTCATCGACACCATCGCCACCGACCATGCGCCACATCTCATCCACGAAAAACTCACCGACCATTACCTCACCTCCAAGTCTGGTTTCCCGTCCATCCAGCATTCGCTCGACATCATGATGCACCTCGCCCACCAGGGTCTGCTCTCCATCACCGACATCGTCACCCTCATGTGCCACAATCCGGCCCTCATCTACCACATCGACCGCCGTGGCTTCATCCGCGAAGGCTACCACGCCGACCTCGTCATCCTCAACCCCCACTCCCCCCATCTCATCACCGATGCCACCGAGCACACCAAATGCCGCTGGACCCCCTACCAC
>R03__coassemble_320_pt1 | contig 29210 bp, 28 predicted proteins | sample R03__metabat2_high_PE_038 | metagenome-assembled genome bin R03 | reverse complement strand
TCCTAAAAAGGATCCTCTTCGAGGAAACTCGCTTTGTAACCTAAAGGCTAGTCGCTCGCAAGCGGGAGCACATTCAGTGCTTCCGCCCTAACTCCTAACTAACAAGGCACAGACTCTGAAAAAAGTCTGTTCCTTTTATTTATTCGTCGTCCTCTTCATCCTCTTCATTGTGCTTGTAAAGCTTGATATACCTATTCCAGATCGGGACAAAATACTCACTGAAAAAAAGACAGACTAACGAGGGACCATCGGCTGACTACTGCCAAATGCTGATAAGCTACCACCGGGATGGAATAATACATGGTGATGGTCGTTTCGCACAGATGTGGGGGGTAGTGAGCAAAAATATTGGGGAACGGGGAACGAAAAATGGACTGATGGCGTTGTTTTTTGGGGGGAAGGGGGATTGGAGTGTACATCGTAACGGATTTTTTTGTAAATTTGCATCTGCCAATTGTGCAGCGCTGTGCGCAAGGGGCAAAAAAGGAACAAACAAAAAAAGACAGACATAACTATGCGTATCAACAAAAGACTGAAACAATCTGGCAATCTGCTGGTGCTCGCTGTGGGCATGATGGTGATTGCATCGTGTGCGGTGCCGAACAACATCGGCTATTTCCAGGATGCTGCGGAGGTGAGCAACATGACGAGCATTCCGGTAAACGGCATCAAGGTGCAGAAGGGTGACAAATTGTTTATCCAGGTGAAGGTGCAGGGTAACGAAGAAATCAACCGCATGTTCTCAATGATGGGTGGTTCGGGTTCGTATTCGGCTAACATCACCTCAACTCAGAACTCGCCTTATGGCTATACGGTGAACGACAACGGCGACATAGGGTTCCCGGTAGTGGGCAACATACACGTGGAGGGTCTCACTCGCTCGGAGGTGGAACGACTGGTGAAACAGCGCATAGAGGAGTCGGGACAGGCTCGGGACGTTACGGTGACGGCGATGTTCATGAACCTGCACTTCAGCGTGCTGGGTGAGGTGACAACGGCGGGACAGTACACCATTGACCGCGACGAGATCACCATACTGGAGGCGCTGTCGATGGCTCGCGACCTTACCATCAACGGCAAGCGCGAAAACGTGCTGGTGTTCCGCGAGGTTGACGGCAAGCAGAAGGTATATACGGTGGACCTGACAAAGGCGCAGGACGTGATAAACAGTCCGGTGTATTACCTGCAGCAGAACGACGTGGTGTATGTGGAACCAAACAACATGAAGAAGCGCCAGAGCACGGTGAACGGCAACAACGTATATTCCACCAGCTTCTGGATCAGCGTTACATCGCTGCTGACGAGTGTATTGGTATTGTTTAAGAACTGGTAAAAAGAAAACATCTGAAGAACTATGGAACAGAAGACATATCCAACCCCACAGGCCGCTGCCGGCACACAGCAGAAGAAACAGAACGAGGACCTGCTGCAGATAAAAGACTTGTTCTACCTGTGCATAAGCAAGTGGTACTGGTTCGTGATTTCAGTGATAGTATGCCTGGTGCTGGCCTACATATACATAGGCAAGCAGCAGCCTTCGTACAGCCGAGTGGCTCAGGTGCATATCAAGAGCGAGTCGAACGGCCGAAGCATAGGCAACCAACTCAACTCGTTCAACGACCTGGGAATGCTGAAGACTTCAACCAACGTGGACAACGAGAAATATGTGTTCCAGAGCCCGGACCTGATGTTCGAGGTGGTGAAACGCCTGGAACTGCAGGATGACTACACGGTGAAGGGACGCCTGCGCACTCAGACCCTGTATAAGGAATCGTGCCCTGTGAAAGTGAACCTGACAGGCATGAAACCTACATATGCAGCGAGCATGAAGATCGTGATCGACGGCACCAACGTGACCATCACCGACCTCATATTCGGGGGCAAGGGCCCGAAACCGATGAAATTCGGCAAACGTGAGTTCAAGGGCACACTGGGGGGAACAATCAATACTCCGGCTGTGAAAATCCATGTGACTCCAAGCCAGTGGTACAAGGCCAGCGAGGAACCGCAGACCATATACTTCTCGCACTCCACAATGCTGGGGGCTGCCACACGCTATGGCAGGGCAGTGAACGTGGCCATTGCCGACAAACTGGCCGACATCATCACACTCAGCATCACGGACTTCGTGCCTGAGAGGGCTGAGGACGTGCTCAACACCCTCATCGCCGTGTACGACGAGAAATGGGTGGAGGACAAGAACCAGGTGACTCGCTCAACAAGTAAGTTTATCAGAGAACGTCTTGCACTGCTGCAGAGCGAACTCAACGACGTGGACGGCATCATCAGCGACCAGATGGCACGCAACATGTCGCTCAACCTCGAGGCTTCGAATGCTCTCGACATGCAGACATCGAACCAGGCAAACCAGAAAATCATAGAACTGGCCAGCCAACTGGAGATGGGACGCTATCTCAAGGAACTCATAGCCAAGACAGGAGTGAACACCACACTGCCTACCAACGTGTTCGGAGCACAGGGCGTGGAGAGCCAGATCACGGCCTATAACGAACTGGTGCTGCAGCGCAACACACTCGTGTCAAATGCCAGTCCGAACAACAAACTGGTGCAGGACATGGACGAGCAGATCCGCTCGCTGAAGAGCAGCATCAACCAGGGCCTGACCAACCAGTGCACAGCACTGCAGATGCAGATAGCAGGACTCACACGCAACGAACAGGAGACCAACGCCAAGATCCAGGCCACTCCGCAACAGGCTCAGGAACTGCTCAGCACGGAGCGCCAGCAGAAGGTGAAGGAAACCCTGTATATCTTCCTGCTCCAGAAACTCGAGGAAAACGAACTCTCACAGGCCTTTACGGCATACAACACCCGTGTGATCCAAAGACCTTTCGGCGGCACAGTGCCAGTGAGCCCGAAGTCGATGCAGATATATCTCATCGCCTTCCTGCTGGGATTCCTCATTCCGCTGGGCATCATATACCTGCGTGAACAACTCATCACCACAGTGCGCAACCGCAAGGACCTCGAAGGTCTCACCATTCCGTTCCTGGGCGAGATACCTCAGTATATGCACCACGAAAAGATGCGCATGCCTTGGCAGAAAGCACGCGAGCATATCAAGTCAACCCTCGTGGTTGTCAAGCACGGCCGACGCGATGTCATCAACGAGGCTTTCCGCGTGCTGCGTACCAATATAGAGTTCGTGACCGAGGGCCATACCAACAACGTCATGGCTTTCACATCCTACAACATGGACTCTGGCAAGACCTTCGTTTCGGCCAACCTCGGAATATCGTTCTCGGTGAAGAAGAAGAAGGTGCTGCTGCTTGACTGCGACTTCCGCAAGGGTTCGCTCTCGGCATATGTAGGCAAACCAAAGACCGGCGTGACCGACTATCTGGCAGGCAAGGTGGATGACTACCACGACGTGATGGTGAAGTATGCAGAGGACAACGACAACCTCTTCGTGCTGCCTGTAGGTACACTGCCTCCTAACCCTACCGAACTGCTGGGCGACGAACGCTTCGGCCGATTGATGGAAGCCGTGAAACAGGAGTTCGACCTCGTCATCGTTGACTGTCCTCCTATCGAGATCTTGGCCGATGCACAGCTCGTCAACAAATATGTGGACCGCACCATATTCGTCATCCGTGCCGGACTCATGGAGCGCTCACTGCTTGGCGAACTCGAGACATACTACCAGCAGACCAAGTACACGAACATGTCGATCATGCTCAACGGCAGCGTGAGCGACGATGGTCGATATGGCTACCACTATGGCTACCGCTATGGCTACGGCTACCGCTATGGCTACCACTACGGCTACCACACACGCGACAACGCCAAGCGCTCAATCAAGCAGAGGCTGTTTAAATAAGCCCCACAAAAAAGAAAATAACCACCCAAGACAGCATACAAAACCTTAGGTGGTTACTTTTTTTAGTAGATAAGTAGTTAAGTAGTCAGTAGTGAAGTAGTCAGTAGTTAAGTAGTCAGTAGTGAAGTAGTCAGTAGTGAAGTAGTCAGTAGTTAAGTAGTCAGTAGTTAAGTAGTCAGTAGTTAAGTAGATGTTATCTGGATGGAATATTCTGTAGTAGTGCAGAGTTCAGGGTGCAGATTTGGGTGCAGAGTTCAGGGTGCAGGGTGCAGATTTACCCCATCCGGATGGAGAGCATAGAATGTAGTAAATAAAAAAATGACTAAATAGTCACATAAATGGTAAATGGTAAATAGTTAAATAGTAAATAAGAATAATTGTTCGAGAAAAGAAAAAAGATATCCTACAAGACATATGCCGAGAACAAAGGACGATTCTCCATCCATTCTTGATCTATCTGAGGCTTCATTGAGAAACGTATTGCCTTAAAAAGTTTTTCAGGATAATCATCACATACAAAACCTCTGAGCGATTTACTCTTAACATTCTCTTCCGCCTTGACTTCAATAGGTATTATCTTTATGTCATTCTGCACAAGGAAATCTATCTCCTGAGTAGAATTGTCTTTGCTGAAATAGTAGATGCAAACATCAGGTATGCACATCAGTTGCTGCAGCACATAATTTTCAGTGAATGACCCTTTGGCCTCCTTAAACACATCGTTGTTTATCAACATCAACCTGGCAGGCATATCAGCCATTGCCCCAAGCAAGCCCACGTCGAGCACATAAAGCTTAAAGGCATTTGCATCCTCATACATGCTAAGCGGCATGGTTGGATTGAGACAACGGTGTACCCTATACACCAACCCTGCGTCAACCAACCATTGGATTGCCCTTTCAAACTCCTTAGCCCTGCCGCCTTTTTTCACAGCTCCATATATAAATTTTTTATTTTCTCTTGCCAACTGCGACGGAAGAGAGTTCCAGACCATCCTCACATGTTGTGTATCATTCCCCGCATGCTTGCTAAAATCGTTATTGTAGTTCCTCAATATCTCCCTCTGCAGTTTCCTTACATTCCGTAGGTCATTATACAATATATAGTCCTGTACCACTTCTGGCATGCCACCCACATAATAGTACTGGCGCAACAAATCCTGCAGCTTTCCGTCAAGACTTCGCAGCAGATCCCAATTACGGCTGTTAATGACCTCTGCGCACTGATACTCATCCTTAGCCCACAGGAATTCCTCAAAAGACATTGGATACAGATGCATCGTATTCACCTTGCCAACGGGAAAGGATTCATCTTTATGGTCCATTATACCCAGTAACGACCCAGCAACCACAACGTGCTGTTCCCTGGCCTCTTCGCAGAAATATTTCAACGACTCCATCAACTGTGGCACATCTTGAACTTCGTCAAAGAATATCAGCGTATCACCAGCCTTGATGTTTTGAGCTGAAAATGCTGATATACCCCGCAAAATACGCTCCACATTTAAGTCCTGGCTGAATAATGATTTCACAAAGTCGTTTTTGCGACAATTGATATATATCATATTCCTATACTCATTTTGGCCGAACTCCTTTAGGATATAGGTTTTACCTACTTGCCTGGCGCCTTCAAGAATCAATGGTTTTCTGCCAACAGATTGTTTCCAATCCAACAGGTCATTGTAAATTTTACGTTTCATCCTATTTCTCAATAAAATACCACTGCAAAATTACAAAAATATTGGGGAATACACAAATATATCTTACACTTTTTTTGGGGAATAATCTTAAATTAACAACATTTTTATTGGGATTATGCACAATCCGCCCATTTTTGTACTCTTAACCATTGAACAATTTAGGCTATTGCAGCAGCGGTTTGGAGTCGATGTCGATGATTCCTACAAGGGTTTCGAGCTTGTGGAGGTCGGTGCCCTGGTAGTTGTACCAACGCTGGCGAAGCATACGGATGGCCTTGTCCTTTACGTGGGAACCATAGCCGCCACCAAGGGAAGCGAGATTGAGCTGGAAACGCACATCCATATCCTTGAGGCGCTTGTAGTCATCGTCGTGCATATACATATAGCGCTCAGGATGGGCCAGTACAGGGAAATAGCCCAGCGACTTCAGCCGCTCGAGCTTGCCAAAGAGATCGTAGGGCGGCTTGAAATACGAGGTCTCAACCAACACCTGATTGCCATACGTATCGAGGGTGAGGAAGTCGTTGTCCTCAAGGTGCTTCTCGAAGAGGTTGTCCATCATATACTCCGAAGCCAGATGGAGCGTCACCTTCTCCAGTCCACGGCCTTCGTCCTCTTCGCACACATAGTCGAGATATGTGCTGCGGAACTCTTCGAACCGTTGACGGAGTCCTTCGGTGGTGTTTGGGGTATCCTCCATGGTATGGGGAGTGAGCCACACCTCTTTAATACCAAGGTGCTCATAGGCCCGTAGAGCCTCAAGGGAATCGTCTGTGTTCTGGAATCCATCGTCAACCCCAGGGAGTATATGGCAATGAAAATCGGTCCACCCTTGGAGATAGTGTGTTTGCTCAATTGTACGTCGTTTTGTGAATGGCCACATATGATTTATGAATTTTTATGCAAAGATACGAAAAAGTTTTGATATTTTTGATATAAGTTTCATTTTTTTTTATTAAATTTGCACAAAATGTGCAAATCGCGCAACACTGAAAGATAAAAAAAACAAAACAATACGATATAGATGGTTAACACTCATTACGAAGGACTCGAAGGGTCTCTCATTACCCTTCTGGGTGAGACAATCAAGAAGCGCTGGAAGCACTCGGCATTCAGCGACTATGGTACGGAAGTGCACTACACCTACAAGGAAGTGTTTGAACAAGTGACAAAGATGCACATCATGCTCGAGGAATACGGCATCAAGCCAGGCGACAAGGTGGCACTGTGCGACAAGAACAGCAGCAACTGGGCCGTGACTTTCCTGGCTCTCTATACCTACAGAACCGTGGTGGTGCCACTGCTGGCAGACTTCAACATACGGCAGATAGAGAACATCGTGAGCCACTCCGACTCGAAGATACTCTTCACCAATGCCGATGTGTTTGGCAAGGCTGAATTCAACATCCCTGCCGTTGACGTAAAAACCTTCAAACCATTCGCCGACGAAGAGATGGCAGCAAAGGTGGAACAGGTGTTTGGGGAACGCTATCCTAAGGGAGTGAAGGAAAACGACGTAAAGTTCGAGCCTGAGGACAGCCTGGAATCGCTCGCAGTGATTTCATACACCTCAGGATCTACCGGAAGTCCAAAGGGTGTGATGCTGCCACACAGGGCCATATGGGCCAACAACGTGTATGCACGCGACACTTTCCCACTCTTCCCTGACAACAAATGCATCTCGCTGCTGCCACTGGCACATATGTTTGGCATGGCATTCGAATATCTGTTCCCACTCTCCGTGGGCTGCCACATACAGTTCCTCACACGCATACCGAGTCCACGCATAGTGCTGAAAGCCTTCGAAGAGGTGAGACCACGACTCATCATCAGCGTGCCGCTTGTGATAGAGAAAATCATACAGGGCAAGGTGTTCCCTACCCTTCGCACACGCAAGATGAAGATGCTGCTCGCCATTCCGGGAGTGAGAAACCTCATCTACCGCAAGGTGCGCCACCAGATGGTGAAAGCCTTCGGAGGCAGCTTCCACGAAGTGATTCTCGGCGGCGCAGGAGTGAGTCCTGAGGTGGATCAGTTCCTCCACAAGATAAAGTTCCCTTACTGCATAGGCTACGGCATGACGGAGTGCGCTCCGCTCATATGCTATTCTGACTGGAAGACCTTCGTATCGGGTTCATGCGGCAGGAGCGTGGCAAGGATGGATATCGAAATCCTGAGCGATGACCCTGAGAACGTGCCGGGAGAAATCATCGTGAGAGGAGCCAACCTCATGGTGGGCTACTACAAAAACGACGAGGCTACAGCAGAGACCATAGACAAGGAAGGATGGCTCCACACAGGCGACCTGGGAACCATGGATCGCCAAGGCAACCTCTTCATCCGTGGCCGCAAGAAGAACATGCTGCTCGGTGCCAATGGCCAGAACATATACCCAGAGGAGGTGGAGGACCTGCTGACACGCCAGCCGCTGATAGACGAGACCGTGGTGGTGCAGAGAGACCAGAAACTCGTGGCACTGGTCTATGTCTCCGACAACACACTCAAGGAGCAGAACGTGTTCCGCGAGGAACTGGAAGACAAGGCCGAGGAACTGAAACGCACCGTGAATGCCATCCTGCCTAAGTTTGCACAGATCACGGCAATAGAATTCCGCGACGAAGAATTCGAAAAAACCCCTAAGAGAAGTATAAAGAGATTTTTGTATAAATAATCCATCTATCCTAGAAAATTCTAGAAAAAAACACCACTATGCGAGTAATTATCACTAAGGACTATGACGAAATGTCACTGTGGGCTGCAAACTATGTGGCTTCACGCATCATCGAGGCCAATCCTACGGAGGAGAAGCCTTTCGTGCTCGGCTGCCCTACGGGCTCATCACCGCTGGGACTCTACAAACAGCTGATACATCTCTACGAACAAGGCAAGCTGTCGTTCCGAAATGTGGTTACATTCAACATGGACGAATACGTGGGTCTGCCTGAAGAGCACCCTGAGAGTTACCACAGTTTTATGTGGAACAACTTCTTCAGCCATATCGACATAAAGAAAGAGAACGTACACATCCTCAACGGCAATGCCCCTGACCTTGCTGCCGAATGCGCAGCATACGAGAAGGCCATCGAGGCAGCAGGAGGCATTGACCTCTTCATGGGCGGAATAGGTCCAGATGGTCATATAGCCTTCAACGAACCTGGGAGCTCGCTCACCAGCCGCACAAGGGTGAAGACACTCACCACCGATACCATTCAGGCCAACTGCCGATTCTTCGGAGGCGATGTAAACCAGGTGCCTAAGCATGCTCTCACCGTGGGTGTGGGTACCGTGATGGCAGCCAAGGAAGTGGTAATAGTGTGCAACGGACCTAAGAAGGCTCGTGCCTTGCAACATACCATCGAGGAGGGCGTGAACCATATGTGGACCGCATCAATACTGCAGATGCATGAGCATGCCAACATCGTGTGCGACGAAGAGGCAGCTGCCGAACTGACACTCTCTACCTACCAGTACTTCAAGGACATCCAGAAGGAAATACTGAATCAGTATTTATAAGGGGAGTTCAAGGGGAGTTCAAGGGGAGTTCAAAGGGAGTTCAAGAGGAGTTTCTTCCAGAGGGGAGTTCAAGAGGAGTTCAAAGGGAGTTCAAAGGGAGTTTCTTCCCAAGAGGATTTCAAGGGACGATGGTTTGTATCAAGAAGACTATGAAACTGGCGGTTGTCATACTCAATTGGAACGGCAGGGAGATGCTGAAGAAGTATCTCCCGAGCGTTTTGATGGGCTCTGGCTACTCCGTGATTGTGGCAGATAACGGATCGACAGATGGTTCGGTGGAGATGCTGCGGAGCGAATTCCCCGAAGTGGGAGTCATAGAACTGGACCGCAACTATGGCTTTGCCGAGGGCTACAACAGGGCCCTGAGCGAAGTGGATGCCGAATACTATCTGCTGCTCAACTCTGATGTGGAGATTCGAGACAAAGGCTGGACCGAACCGCTGCTTCACTATATGGACCTCCACAAAGACTGTGCTGCGTGTGCTCCAAAACTCCACTCACTGCTGCAGCCAGATATGTTTGAATATGCAGGAGCCGCAGGTGGATATGTCGATGTGCTTGGTTTTCCTTATTGCCGTGGCCGGGTGATGAACCATGTGGAGAAGGACATGGGCCAGTACGACTCCATCGTGCCACTGCTCTGGGCCAGCGGAGCGGCTCTGATGGTGAGGGCTGAAGACTATTGGTTTGCCGGTGGACTCGACGACAGGTTCTTTGCCCACATGGAAGAGATAGACCTCTGTTGGAGACTACGCACACTGGGGAAACAAATCGTGTGCATACCCGAGAGTACGGTATATCACCTGGGTGGGGCAACCCTCTCGCAGGGCAATCCACGCAAGACATTCCTCAATTTCCGCAACAACATGCTGATGCTCTACAAAAACCTGCCACGTGGGTGGAAGATGCCCGTGGTGGTGGGTGTGAGAGTGGTGCTCAACACTGTGGCGGGACTCGCCTATTATATAAAAGGTGACAAAGGTAACGGCAATGCCGTATTCAAGGCCCAGCGTGAGTTTTTCAGGCTCGTGCCAGATTTCAAGAAAGACCGCGCCCAGAACCTCGACCGCCGTGTCGTAAGACGCGTGCCGGAAGTGAAGGGACTGACTATAGTTGCTGCATTTCGTTGAGACGCTTGTAGTAGCCACCAAGGGCGATGAGTTCGTCGTGGGTGCCTTGCTCTACAATCTCTCCTTCGTGCATGACGTATATCATGTCGGCATTCTTTATGGTTGAGAGTCGGTGGGCAATAGCCACCGTGGTGCGCGATTTCATCAATCTCTCCAATGCTTCCTGCACAAGGCGCTCACTCTCGGTGTCGAGGGCACTGGTGGCTTCGTCGAGAATGAGGATAGGAGGATTCTTCAGGATGGCTCGGGCTATGCTGATGCGCTGGCGCTGACCTCCGGAAAGACGGCATCCACGATCGCCTACACAGGTGTCGTAGCCTTGTTCCATCTCCATAATGAAATCGTGGGCATTGGCAATGCGCGCTGCTGCTTCGACCTGTTCCTGAGTGGCATCGTCAACACCGAAGGCGATGTTGTTGCGCACAGTGTCGTTGAAGAGTATGGCCTCTTGGTTTACATTGCCTATGAGTCCGCGGAGTGAGAGAATGGTCATGTCCTTGATATTGACTCCATCGATGGTGATGGCTCCACTCACGACATCGTGGAATCGAGGGATGAGATCGACAAGAGTGGATTTTCCTGATCCCGACTGCCCTACGAGAGCCACGGTCTTGCCCTTAGGAATTTCGATATTGATGTCGTGGAGCACCTCCCTGGAACTAGAGGAATAGGTAAAACTGACGTGATCAAACCTGATGCTCTGGTCAATGCCCTTCACCACAACAGGATTGGCCGCTTCGTGAATAGGGTTTTCGGCATCGAGAATCTTGTTTATACGCTCCATCGAAGCCATACCCTTCTCGATGCTGTAGCCAGCCTTTGAGAGGTCCTTGATGGGCTGGAGTATGGAATAGAGGATGGTGAGATAAACGATGAACATGCTGGCCGTGATAGGGGAATTGCCAGAGAAAATGAGCGTGCCGCCAAACCACAGAACCACGATAATCATACAAGTGCCGAGAAACTCGCTCACCGGATGGGCGGCAGCCTGACGAATGCTCACCATCATGCTGGCCCTGCGGTGCTCGTCGTTCACGGCTACGAAACGTTTCTGCATCTTCTCCTCTGCCACGAAGGCCTTGATGATTCTCAGTCCTCCGAGGGTCTCTTCTATCTGGCTGAACCCTTCACTCCACTTGGCCTGCACATAGAGTGATTTGGCTTTGAGTTTCTTGCCTATGATTCCTATACCTCCAGCAAGGAGCGGAACGACGAGTACGGTGAAGAGGGTGAGCTGCCAACTCATGGCAATGAGAGTGCCGAAATATACGAGGATGAGGATAGGGTTCTTGATGATGCTGTCGAGCGAATTGCCTATGGCTGAGTTCACCTCGTTGAGGTCGCTGCTCACACGGGTGAGGATGTCACCCTTCTTCTCTTCGGTGAAGAAGGACAGTGGGAGTCCGAGAATCTTTCGGTAGATACGTTCACGGATGTCGCGTACCACACCTGTCTCGATAGGCCGCAGGGTTGCCGAGCCACCGAAATAGCATGCTGTCTTGAGCATGGTGAGCACACACATGCCACCACCGAAAATGAGCAGTGCCGTGGCAGGGGCATAGGCATCGATGATCTGCTGGGAGTAGAAGTAGGCATTGTTGATGATAAGGTCCTTGATGCCCACGGTGGCGGAGTCCCAAGGTATGAACTCGTAGCGCTCCTCGTTGATTTTGAACAATATATCGAGCAGAGGCCACAGCAGTGCAAACGAAAAGACATTGAGTACAGCCGAAAGTATATTCAGCAGGAATGTCCAGCAAATCCATCTCTTGTATCCCTTGAGATACGAACCTATTATCTTGAAAAATTGAATCATAGTCCTCGTTTATATAGTTTTTTGCCCTGCGAAGCAGATTTATGTGTCAAGCATGCAGGAGGTCATAAATAGCGTATGTTATTATCTTTTTCATTTTTCTGTTTCTTCGCAGAGGAAATCGGGTTTTCTGCTTATATATTCTCCGCCAAAGCGGCATTGCAGGCATTTTCGCGCATTGCAGTATTCTTTCGTGAGTTGTACAATGGCCTGAGAGTCGGCTGCCGATTCACATTTCACCCCAGCCTCCTGCCAACGCCTCACGAAGGCATTGTCCTCGGGTTTTATGTGCTCGAGTATTTCGGTGGCCCGTTCACACAAAGCCTCATCACCACGACCCCTGCCATAGGCAAAGAGCATCGGGACGAAGGCATTGATTATGATGATGTCCTTGGAGGCATTGGAGAGACTTTTCTCTATTTCTTCCGACTCAGTGGAAGCAAAGGTGTAGTGGGTCTTCCAATAGGGACTCACATGGGTATCAAGCAAATCATAGAAAGCCTTGCTACCTGCTACCTGCTCCCTGCTACCTATCTTCTGCTGCTCCGCAGCATTGAGCAGCGACGAAAGCGATACCTTCTGCTCATGATAGAGCATGGCCAGCTGGGCAAGACGTATGTGAGGGAAATTCTGAGGCCGTGAGCGCATCAGTCTCCAAAGCGTGTGTGGCACAGGTGTGAGCGAGAATTTGTTTCGCAGAAAACGGTATTCCATCCTCAGTTGGTGCAGATACGTATCCATGGCGGCATTATCCCTGTACACATGCTGAATGGCATCATCTTCAAGGAGTCCGGCCTGACCAAAGAAGAAGGCCTCGGTGGAGAGCAGGCTGTCGCGGTGTTTTGCCACAGTCCTGGAAGGCTGGAACGACATAGCCCAGCGCTCGAAAGCCTCGCTGTTGATGCCGAAGCCAAAACTACGTGCAAGAGTGACAAAGAGAGTATCTTCCCAGTTGGATGACAGCCGAGCCAATCGCTGCTGTATCTGCAGAGTCTTCTGTGCAAGACGTTCTACCTGCAGGACCGAGAGCCAACTGTGTATCATCAGGGGTGATATGTGTTCGCTGCCTATTATTTCGCTGCACCGAGGCAAGGTATCGGAACGCAGAAGACTGTCGAAATTGTCGAGCACATACTCCGGCACAGGCAGCACGAATTCAGCCGGGGGGAGATTCTTTCTCTGGGCCACGGCGTTGCATGGTTCCGCACTGCCAACGACATGCAGTATCACATTGTCGTAGGCGGCATCCATGTGATGATGATGCAGAAACCAATCCGAAGACTTTGTGTGGATTTCCACATTGCCCACCCACTCCACTCCACCGAGTCGGATTTTGGCATTAAAAAAATCAGGTCCGGAGTCTGAATTGTGCATCCCCGGACTTATAACCTCCAAAACCCTCCCGTCGGTGGTCTTCATCTCTGACAGAGGGAAAATCTTATGCTCCCATATGTAATGGAGTATGTTTTCCATAACTCTGGTTCATTCTTGTACTTCCACCGATAATAGGGATATAATCAAAGTAATTTATTATAGTTGAGGCTATTAAAGGTGTTTTTTCGTAGGGGTGGTGCAAACGAATTGGTAAACTTTTTGGTAATTTATTTGCAGTTACCATATTTTTTTTATATTTTTGCATTCGAAAAATTTAACGATATAGAGATATGGAAAAATTTAGAACTTACAACTTCCGAGGTGCTTCCGACAAGGTGACCCTGGAGACGATGGTTAGAGTGACCAGCCCAAGCGTAATGCTGTTTAGAGTTAACACATCTATTGAGGTTGATGCTAACAAGTGGAACGAGGCAATGAGCATGGCAAAGATACTCAAGCATAAAGAGAATGCCAGCATGCTGCAAGTCCTCAAGTCTTCCTTTGATGAGAAAGGTGCTGTCATATACAATCAATTGCTAACGGCTGAACGTATTATTAACGAGACGATTTCCGACCCGAATGCAAAGATACGAAAAAATAATGACAATGCCAAAAATAATTTTGAGTGGGATGCCGATTATGTCCGGAGTACTATCAAAAGAAGAATTGAAGCAGAGATTAAAAAGCCTGCTCAAGAAGCCAGTCGGCAGGAGAATGAGAGATTACTGCGAGAAAGCGTGACCCTTTACGATTTTATTCACACATTCGTTGATGGAATGAGCAAAGAGAGTAAGACCGTCACCTTAACCAAAGACAAGGAGACCTATGATGATAACACTGCGAGATCTTGGGGAACTTTTTATAATACTATCTTTAAAGGTTTCCATCAAGAATATCATTGCAACTGGGAGGATGTCACTCCTACACTGATTGACGAGTTTATTGTTTACTTGATGGGTGAGGGTTATGCCAGGGGTACTATCAAGCTATATGTGCGGTATTTCTGTCACATTCTCAAGGTTGCCAAAAAGCAAAAATACTTCAGCGGGGACCTCAGTCTTTTTGGTAATATATCGAATGTTAAGGTTGACGAGAAACGCATTGAGGTTTATCTTAACGAAGGGGAACTGCAAGCACTTTATGAGATGCCGTTGTCTGGCCGGCAGGAGGTATCAAGAGATATGTTTTTGATTGGCTGCTATACGGCACAAGGTTTTGCTGATGCAAGCAGCATAAACAAGTCGAACTTTGATGGTGATATTATCCGTCTCAAAAGGAAGAAGACTGGAACGAGTGCAAGGATAAGAACTGACCTGCCGTTTAAGCACAATAACCTTATTGCCTTGATGGAGAAGTACGGATATTGCGCACCCGAGAAGGTTTATGGGCAAAAAGTCAATGATGACATCAAGGTTATACTGAAGGAACTTTCAAAGACCATGCCGTCACTTGCAGAACCATGTGTCACAATCCTTACCAAGACCGAGAAAGACCTTGAGAAAGCCGGAAAACGCAAGTATGTGCATCTCGTGGACAAGAACGGCAAGGTTGACAAGAACCGAGTTATCAAACCAAAGTATGAGTGCGTTTCAACTCACACTGCCAGGCGCAGCGGAATTACTAACCTTGTTCTCACTGGTAACCTTGATAACTACGATATACAGAATATCGCAGGGCATAAAAGCGTGAAGCAGACGGAGGGATACTGCAAGGCAACTGGAGACGATATCGCAGAACGGCTCACCAGGAAGACCGACAAGGAAAGTGTTTCCAAGGTACTGGAGTCTATGAGCAAGAAAGAATTACTTGAGTATATCAAAAATCATCTGTAACCGAATAGAGTCCTGCTGTTCCATGCTGAGTGGCAGGATGCCTAGTATATTATTAACAATTCAAAATTTTCAGCACTATGGAAACAAAGATTTCTGCCCAGTACCAAAGGGCGCAAGAGGCATTGACATTGCTTTGGAACAATGGCGAAGAGTCCAGTCATCCGTATATGGATTTGGAGACCTTCCGAAATTACTTAAACTTGGTGTATCGTAAGTGCATCGAAAGACTCTTGGACGAGGCTGATGTCGTAGGGAGTTGCGATGAGGCTGTGCGTGATAAGGCTGGGATGATATGCCAGTTCCTGGAACGTATCGAGTACATCGTGGAACACAAAGAAGGGTAACACCTACCTAACCAGTCGTAAAAGGGGATTGCATTTGCAGTCCTCTTTTTTTTGATACCTACCCAAATGTTAACAAGTGTTAAAGTCGTTTTAGGGTAAAATTCGTTTTCAGCCTCATCGGCAAGGTTTAATTATTTGTGTATTAATATGTTTTAGATGTTGATTGATGGGAAATGCTGATTATTTACGATTATTACTGAAAAAGTGGCAGAATTAAAAACTGCAAAATGTGAAAATAATATATTATCTTTGCACCATCAAAAATTTAAAAACCTGGCAGCGCAGGTTAAAACGCAGTTAAATTATGTTCAACCAATTGTTATCAAACCTCAATGTCTATGTAATGACAAAGGAAGAGGTTATCGAAATCGCAAAGAAGAGTGCCGAGATGGCACTTGAGTCAGTCCGTAATGGTGCAAAGGCTGCTGACACAGACGAGAAGTTTCTCACACCTAAAGAGGTGACCGAGTTACTGAACGTGTCAATCACAACCCTTAACCGATGGGAGAAGAGTGGAAAACTCACACCAGTTCGGTTTGGTACAAGGGTACGCTACAAGATGTCGGAAATCGTAAAAATCAAGTAGTATGGAAAGGAGTAAATTTGACGTGACTGCAAAAGTGGTGCAGTCATTGCCTATCATTACACCACTGCGATGCCTTTACTACGACATCAAGAATTGGTTCTTCAACTGGAGTCTTTTTGCTGACTCCGAAAACATGAGACTGGAACAAGAAAGGAGGTCTTACAATGGATAACCCTATTATAAAAGAAGGTGTATCTGCTGTAGATGCCACCTCGTTGTTTGCTGACCTTAATCAAGGTTTCGGTCTCACAGACGATACTCCTGCCCAGGAGTTGGAGATACCAACGGAAATACTTTTAAAACTCAAGGCGTATAGATTAGACTTGAGTATTGAACCAACTCCACCGCAAGCTGTGCTTGCAATAGGTGATGCACCAATCTGTACAAGGGGTAATTTCTCAATCGTCAGCGGTATCGCAGGAAGCAAGAAAACATTCTTCTGTACTGGGGTCGCAAGTGCATTTCTCAAAGGGAGTGGTTTTTGTGGAATGACTAACCCAGACCGAGAAGGTGGAAAAAGGTTGCTGTGGATAGATACTGAACAACATGCTGACGATACTAATGTTGTGGCACATAGGTTAAAACGCATGGTCGGCATTGCTAAAGACGAAAACCCTGCTGATATTATATTCTATCCATTGCGTGAGTGCGATAGTGCAGCTGAATGCAAAGTACTCGTTGGTGCTGCGATGGCGTACTATAAACCCGACTTTGTTATTCTTGACGGCTGTACGGACTTAATCAATAATCCGAATGATCCCGAAGAGTCTAAAACGATTATTCGCACATTGATGTCCTGGTCTTCAAAGTACAATTGTCACATCATGACGGTTATTCATATCAATGAGGGTAACACTGGTAATGATGCCGCCCGAGGGCATGTCGGCAGGGAAGGAACTCGCAAGGGTGAAACGAGATTTCTGCTGACTCCTCATGGATACATCACTGAAGTTAAGTTTGCCAGGACAAGGCGAAAGTTACCAAAGGACTTTGCTTTTGAGATTTCCGAAGACGAATTACCAGTTCAGTGTGACTATACCTTCAACGCTACGACCGAGAAGACTGATATCAATAACAGAATGCTTGAAGAAATCCTTGAGAATGGAGTGCCGATGAAGAGGTGTGACATTATCAAAGAAATAATGCATAGGAAGGGATGCAAAGACAGCACTGCCGGGCATATCGTGAGAGATGCCGTCAAAATGAAAGTTTTGTTTAAAGGCGATGATGGACTATATTCACTTAACATCAAAAATGACCATGACAACGAACTTCCTTTTTGATGCATTCGGGGGTGTAATAGTGTGTAGTGTAAATACACCTTCTATATATAAGGTGTTTTACACTATCACTTACACCTATTGCAGGCTGATTGCAATTTTACACTCTTTACACTATCTTTACACCATAATTACACTATATATTACACTATATTTTACACTACAATGGTACATAAAAAAATGGTGTAAAAAATGGTGTAACGAGGGGTAATGATTTACACTATGTTTTACACTATCCAAACCAATTTATTTTTGATACAAAAGAAATGGAAAATAACCGATATTTTTTAGACAAGTCAAGCAAAAAGTTCTTCTGCCCGAACTGCGGAAAGAAGACCTTTGTCAAGTATGTTGACAGCGAGACTGGTGATTATGTGGACGACTCATGCGGAAGGTGCGACCGAGAAAACAATTGCCACTATCATCTACCACCGAGAGATTTCTTTGATAAGAACCCAGGCAAGAAACCTATCGACAGCCAACAGCGAGATTATGCAGAGGCAGTTGTTCCTGCTGCGCAGCAAGATGGGTTCTTGTTTATGTCGAACAACTTTAAAGCACAAAAGCAAGACTACAGCATCAACAATCTTTTTCGGGCATTAACGCACATGGGATTTCCTGCTGATAAGATGACCGATATCTTTGATAGGTACTTCGTCCGAAACAGCAAACACTGGGTTAGTGATGGTGGCAAGGCTGTTGGATTTCCGCAGATAGACCTCAACGGACAAGTGCGACAGATACAAGTCATAGCATTTAACCCTTTGACGGCAAAACGGCTAAAAGCAGATGATCCTGCGATGCTGTGGAACGAACAGACCAAGTCGTATGCTCCCGATTGCTACAAAGGGGATAAAGTATGGTTTGCAGGAAAGTCGCTGCTCATTAAGTCGCTTGGGAAAGATGCTGCCGAAAAGGTAAAGCTGACATCAACTTTCTTCGGCTGTCACTTACTTGGAGAGTCTTATGACGGAAGACCAGTGGCATTGGTAGAGAGTGCCAAGACTGCACTATGTATGAGTTTCTTCTGTCCTGGGTTTTTGTGGTTAGCGACTAACGGCTGTAATGGTACATGGTACAAAAACGGCAATTACAAGCCACTGCTCCGAGCCAGTGAGGTGAGGCTGATGCCCGATAGTGGCGAATACTCCAAGTGGTGTGAGATTGCAAGGGTCTTGAGAGGCAATGGGGTCAAGGTGCATTCGGTTTCCAACGAGTGTGAAAAGTTTCCTGCCAACACTGATATTCTTGATGTGTACCTCAAGAGGTGGCTGGAGGTTCAATCTGTCAAACAGCAGGAGATTGCTCCAACGGCAACAGCAGATGACTTTTCACCCGAGGTGCAGGAGATGAGAAAGGCGAACCCTGCACTGGATAAATTGATTAATACATTTGGATTAGTAGAGGTTTAGATTATGGAATACGAAATTATTTACGGAGATGTTATCGGAAAGGCAAACAACTACATGGTCGCCAAAGATAAGTATGGTGGAAATCGTATCGTGAAGAATGACATCATACGAGCATATGAACAAGACTTTATCGAGCAATGCACCAAGTACAAAAACCGCTTGATTGATGGTCGGTTTAAGTTGCATGCCGAGGTCTATTATTCAACATTTCGGTTTGACTTGGACAACTCGCTGAAGACTATATTGGACTGCTTGCAGTATGTTAAGGCTATCACCGATGATAGTTATTGTGTCAGCATCATAGCGAATAAGCACATTGACAAAGACAATCCCAGGGTAGCGTTTGCCATCGAAGAATTAGAACCAAAATTATTTACATAGTATGAGAAGTAGTAGAGATTTTGAAACTGGACTGACGGAAAAAGAAGAACTCTTCTGTCAGTCGTATATTGACAATGGAGGCAATGCATCAAGGGCATATGTCACTGCATTCGGTTGTGTGGATATGCAGCCAAGCAAGGTAACCTATAAGTCGTGTATGCTCCACAAGAAAGATGCTGTGCGTGCAAGGATATCCGCTATAAGAGAGGAACGAGCAAGGCAGTCGGCAGTCAGCAGGGAAGTGCTAACAATGAAGTTGGCAAGCATTGCTTCGTTTGATATTGGCCGTCTATTCAAGACCACTGACGACGGACTTACTATGATGAAGGACTTAAACGAGATGACCACTGAAGAACGCAGTATGATACAATCGTTTGACCGCAACGGCAATCCAGTGCTGATTGACAAAATGCAGGCACTGAAGTTGCTTGCAGATGTCAACGGACTGAAGACACAAACCAAAGTAGAAGTCAAGGTTGGTGGTATGCTTGGAGAGTTAGTTGGAAACCATAACAACACACCGCAGATAATAAGCAATGCCGATGCAGAGATATACGATATGTGAGCAAAGGGAGATAGTCGCACATCCGTGTCGAACATTCGATTTTCGTGGGTTTTTAAGCGATTTAAGCGCATTTAAGGGTGGTGATAGTCATCACCCTTATTGCTTTTTTATCGTGGCATATACGGCAAATATATAGGTAGCAGAAAAATCGTTTTAAAAACGGAGGGGTCGGGGAGTTTACTTTTTAGGTTTTCATTTATTCACTTCTGCCCGATTTTGATTTTTCCGAAACCCTTGATTTGGTAAACTTTTTGGTAATTTTGGTAAACTTTTTGGTAAATTTTATGAAAACCGATGTTTACTGATGATTATTTTATTTTGAGAAAAACCTTGTTGTAGGTATCTGTGACCGATGCACAAATAATTATTGATGTGTGTAGGTTTTCAAAAAAAGTACTTCCACCGAGAATCGAACTCGGATCTAATCTTTAGGAGAGATTTGTTCTATCCATTGAACTATGGAAGCATTTGCATGTACAATTTGGACATGTACAATGTACTATTTAACCGTTACTCTTTTTCCTCCTTGGCGTTGGCAACGGACTCTACGACATTCATTACATAGTCGCCGAGTTTTTCGCACTCGCCTATGATATCCATATAGTAGACACCCATCTGGTAGTCGTATTCGTGGTTGTTGACATCGATGATGTTCTGGTTCTTGAGTTGCGAGCGGTAGTTGTTGATTTCGTGTTCTATGTTGTTGGCCTTGCTGAAGTCGATGTTGAGATATTCATTGGCCTTGCGTATGGCATCGCACATATTGCTCAGCGAATCATCGGTGAGGTTCATCATCGAGTGGATGTGCTGATACTGCTTCTCCGTGAAGTCCTCCTGGCTGTGTTTCTTCTTGCGGTTGAGAGAACGGGCTATGTTGTAGTTGCTGTCGCATATGGACTCAATCTCGGTAACGGCACGCAGCATTCGCTGTATCTCTGTCTTCGACTCTATGGAGAGACGTCCTTCGGATACCTGGTTGAGGTAGGTGGCTATCTCGATTTCCATCTTGTCGGAAATGGACTCATATTTCTCTATGCGCGAATAGAGTTTGTTGAAGTCATCATCCTTCTCGATGTGGAGCAGTTCCTGTACAAACCCAAACATACGCTGGCTTCGCTGTGCATAGCTGGCAATTTCCTTCTTGGCCTCGAGAATGGAGAGTTCGGCTGTGGACATAAGACCACCGGAGATGAACTTGAGACGGGAAATATCTTCCTCGGACTGAGGTTTCTGTTTGATTATGGCACATACCACTCGTTCAAGCGGTTTGATGAACCATATGAGTATGCAGGTGTTGATGAGGTTGAAGGAGGTGTGGAACGTGGCCAGCACAACGTTGAGAATGGCCAGGTCGGCGAGCGATGCAGCCGGTGCCGATACGTCGTAGCCTGCGATGTTGCACACGAAACCTACGAATGGTTTGAAGAGAATCAGCACCCAAACGACTCCGAATACGTTGAACACCAAGTGGGCCATGGCAGCACGGCGAGCCTGTGTGGAGGCCGAGAGGGCTACTATGTTAGAGGTGATGGTGGTTCCGATGTTCTCACCCATGACGAGGGCAATACCCATATATATGTCGAGCACACCAGCCGAACACAGAGTCATGGTGATGGCCATTATGGCTGCAGAACTCTGTACGGCACAAGTGAGCAATCCGCCTATGAGCAGGAACAGCAGATACGACCCATATCCCCAGCCGCTGATGGAGGCGAAGAAGGTAGAGATGGCCTCGTTCTCTTCCAGATGCATCTCGATGGCATTGGTTCGCAGGGTGATGAGTCCCAGCAGCATGAAGCAGAGTCCCATGAGGAATTCACCGCCGTTGCGGTTTTTCTTGCTATAGATCAATGCCATCGCTATGGCAAAGCATGCGTAAACTATGTATTTGATGTCGAAACTGGCTCCCAGCACCATGATCCACGCCGTGGCCGTGGTACCGATATTGGCTCCCATAATCACGGAAATGGCCTGTGCCAATGTAAGCAGTCCTGCGCTTACAAACGACACTGTCATCACCGTGGTGGCTGTAGACGATTGTACCGATGTGGTGATGAAAGCTCCCGTGAGCACTCCGGTAAAGCGGTTGGTGGTCATCGTGCCGAGCACCTGACGCAAACGGCTTCCGGCCATCTTCTGAAGACCTTCGCTCATCACTTTCATTCCGTACATCAGCAATGCTACGGAACCAATAAGAACCAGAAATTCCATCTAATTACGTACTATTTGGTCATGTACAAAGTACAATTGCGGTGCAAAGTTACAAAAAATTATTGATTTGACAAAATTTTTCGGCCATTTCTTATGATAATTCCTTTAGGTAGGCTGTTGGCCGTTGGCTGTTGGCCGTTGGCTATTCTCCGGCCTGTAAGGTCATAAGTTTCACTCCTCACTCCCGACTCCTCACTCCTCACTGGAATTGAGGTCTCCTCGATTGCACTCGGATCTGTCACAGTGCCGTAGAAACAAAGTCGGAGTCCACGCATCACGGTCCAAGTGCCCTCCACGGCCGGAGAGGTGGCAGTAAAACCAACCTTCACTTTCGCCGTGTAGGTGCGAAGCGTGGCACCGCACTCATAAAGTCCCTGGTCGAAATACTGCATAGCATTCTTCAGGTTTTTCGGCACATAGAGCTTCGGATCGCTGCTCACGTTGATATCAGTATAACCCAGTCTTTCTCCAACTGCACCTTCGGCTATGTGGCACACTTTCTGCTTTTTTGTGCCGATGGTGATGTAGGCTGTCACCTTGTCGGTACCAGCTATATAGTCCTTGTAAGCCTGCTTCTGTGCACCAGGACTCTGGAATGCGTTGACCGATACTCTCCAATAGCCCTTCGGCATATCAGTGATTTCCTGCGAGAGGGTGAATGTCTCGTCGGTATATTCTATGGCCTCGGCTATGGAGTCTTCCAGAAGGAATGTCACGTCAAACGGCTGTGCAGGGTCGGTGAGTTCCACGCTGGAGAGGAATGTAGTCACTGCTGTCTTCGTGTCGGCAATCACGTTTTTTATCTGTGAACTGCGTGTCATCGTAGCAAGCTGAGAACGCAGACTCGAGAGTTTGGAGGCAAAGATTTCGTCAACACCCTCAGAACCATCAGAACCTTCAGAACCCTCAGAACCCTCTTTACTCTCTTTACCCTCTTTACTCTCTTTACTCTTCGCACTCTCCACATGTGGCACACTGAGTAGGGTTTGTGCGCAATCGAGCATGTGCTCCGACTCGGTCTTGTATTCAGCTGCAGTTTTCAGTTCTGCATTCTCCACCTGGTCGGCAGTGAGGATAATCCAACGGAGTTCAGGGTCGTTGTTGGTATCGGGATAGAACGACTTGCTGCCTATGGCCCCACTGGCCTCGGTGGTGATGGCACTCTTGGCAGCAGGATAGATGAGCCAGTAGCCACGTATGGTAAACTGCCTTTCGCCTGTGCCGAGCACCACATCGGTGCGGCCTTTCATCACCTGGATGTTGGTGTTGCTGCCACTCTTGAGGTATTGGCCAGTGCCTATGTTCTGGAACCGATAGTACTGCGTAACAGGGTCGAAAGTGATGGTCCACGCTGCAGAATCGTTATCCAGCACCTCTTCGGCCGTCATTTCGCGCCACTGGTATTTCGATGCCGTAAGGGCCACGAGATAGGATGTAGTCCTGCCATATTTCGCCGATTCGGGTTTCAGGTAATAGCGCACAGTATCCTCCTGGTCAAACATATAGCAAGGCAGCATATATCCACCATCGCGGCATATCATTCCGTCTTCGCAGAGGGCCTGATTGATGAGCGAAGTGCACGTATAGAGTGCTTCTGTGCCGTTGTCTTCGTGGGCTCCGTTGATGCCATAAGGCCAGAAGTGGGTGTCATCGCCCTTGATATAGTCGGAGGTGGAATTGTCCCAGAAATGCAACACGTCGTTGGCTCTCTCTCCGGCCCAGGCACGGGTACCGGAACCCTGGTGCATGAGCGAAGAACCATCGTACCATGTATAGGTGGTTCCTCCGCCTATGCCGTGGTTCATTTCGTGCATGATGGTCCCTGTGCGCTGGTACGACGAACTTGGTCCTACCCTCATCCAACCGCCATAGCTGCAATCGGCTGTAGGGGTTCCGGAACCATAGTGCACCGACATCGTGACTCCCGAGATGGATGTGAGATTGTTCCAGTAGGTATCAACGGCTTCCTTCACTGCGGCATTGATTCTGGCATTGGCATCGGCATCGGCTCCGTTGTCGTAGCTCCACTGTATTTTGCCTTTAGGTATGGTATATACCTTGATAGGATCGCCATAGCCCACACCACCCGAAGCATCGATGGCATATGCGCGCACGTAGTATTTTGTAGAAGGTGTGAGACCATCAATCTTGTAGATCACACCGCCGTTTGAGATGGTCTTGGTAGATTTTCCATCGCTGATGGTCGGCATCGATGTCTCGCTGCTGTAGCAGAATCCCTTCTCCACAGCACTTCCCACAACCTTGCTGCGACCAAAAATCACATTCGATCCACGAGCATAGCGAGTATCGGTAGTAACCGTAGGCTGGGCCAGGACTTCGCCTATGGCGAAGAACGTAAAGATGCAAAGATGCAACGATGTAAAGATTATTTTTTTCATAAAAAACTAAAATTATTTGCAAATTTACGAATTTTTTTTTAACTTTGCAAAAGATTTTGCGAAAAAATACAAAAAACACAATAGACTTATGAAATTTACAGTATCAAGTTCTGCTCTCTCTGGCAGATTGCAGACATTAAACCGAGTGTTGAGTACGAAGAACACAATTCAGATTCTGGATTGCATTCTCTTCCAGTTGAGCCACGACGAACTGAAGCTCACCGCCTCTGATGGTGAGGTAACTCTCGAAACCACTCTCGAGGTGAGCGATGTAGAGGGTTCTGGTGTATTTGCTGCCAATGCGCTGCAGGTGATCAACGGCCTTAAGGAAATTGCCGAACAACCAGTTGAGATGATTATCAACGACAGCAACTATGCTGTTGACATCCACTATCAGAATGGTACAGGCAAGTTCATGGCCCAGCCAGGCAACGACTATCCTGAGAAGCAACCTATCGAAGGCAATGTCACCATTCTCAATCTCGACTCCGAAGTGCTCCAGGGTGGCATCAACCACACTCTCTTCGCCACAGCCGACGACGAACTTCGCCCAGTGATGAACGGCATCTATTTCGATGCTCAGGCCGATTCACTCACCTTCGTAGCCAGCGATGGTCACAAACTCGTTCGCGACAGAAGCATGCTGGTAAAGACCACAAACCCTACGGCATTCATCCTGCCTAAGAAACCAGCCCGCACACTCAAGGAGATTCTCACAAAGGAAGAGGGCGAGGTAGAAATCAAGTTCGACGAGCGCCGTGCCGAGATATCATTCGAGAGCTACGTGCTCAGTTGCCGTCTCATCGAGGGCCGCTATCCAGCCTACAACTCCGTTATCCCTACCGACAACCCATACCACGTAAACATCGAGCGTCAATCGCTCATCAGTGCCCTCAAACGTGTGCTCGTATTCGCAAGTTCAAGCACAAGCCAGGTGAAACTCGCTGTAGAAAGTGGCAAACTCACCGTATCGGCCAAAGACCCTGACTTCAACACCGAAGCACGCGAAAGTCTTGCATGCGAATACGACGGCGACCCTATCAGCATAGGTTTCAAGGGACCTTTCCTCATCGAGATTCTCGGTTGCATCAACGCCAAGGAGGTAGTCTTCGAACTCGCCGACCCTAGCCGCGCAGGTGTCATCGTTCCTTCCGAGCAGGAGAACGGCAACGACCTCCTCATGCTCCTCATGCCAATGATGCTCAACGACTAATCACCCCACACACCTATGAAACTGCAACTCCAGCGACCTATAGTGTTCTTCGACCTTGAAACCACAGGAATCAAGATCTCCGAAGCCCACATCGTAGAGATATGCTACATCAAGCTCTGGCCTAACGGCGACGAGGAAGCCAAGACCATGCGAGTTCGTCCTGCCAACGTGCTGGGCGAAACTCTCCACATACCCGAGGAGTCCACAGCCATACACGGCATCAGCGACGACGACGTAAAAGACTGCAAGACATTCCGCGAACTCGCCGAAGATATATATAAGGTGTTCCAGGGATGCGACATCGCAGGCTACAACAGCAACAACTACGACGTACCGCTCCTGGTAGAGGAATTCTACCGTGCCGGACTCAAGCAGATAGATTTCTCCGACACCAAGTTTGTCGATGTGTGTGTCATCTACAAGAAGATGAACTCACGCACACTCAGTGCAGCCTACAAGCAATACTGCCACAAGGACCTCGAAGATGCCCACTCGGCCCTGGCCGATACCCGAGCCACACTCGATGTACTCGAAGCCCAACTCGATGCCCATCCCGACATTCTGCAAAACGACATTGCTCAGCTCTCCGAATACTCCACCCAGAAAAAAATCGTGGACTACGATGGCAAGATGACATACAACAATGCCGGCGAAGTGGTCTTTGCCTTCGGAAAGTACAAGGACATACCCGTGAAGGAAGTGCTCCGCACCAACCCTGGCTACTACGATTGGATGATGCAAGGCGATTTCCTGCTCGACACCAAAGTAAAGCTCGAGAAACTCCGCCTCCAGAAATAGCAGCACACCCCCTCTCTCCCTTGCCAGTTGGCTGGGTAAAAGCCGTACAAAAAGTCACCTTAAGGTGGCTTTTTTTGTTGTCCACCAAACTTTTTTCAACTTTTTAGCCAACGGCCTACAACCAATGCCAACAGCTTGCTCACAGAGCGATTGAAAAAAAATTTTGCATTGTGCGGAATTTTTTGTATATTTGCATCGCAATTCCGAAAATAAGGAGAGAACTATGAAGGAAATTGTTATCAACAGACTTAGACAAGTTGCACAGCAGGTGCTGCCTCGGGATGCACACATCTGGCTCTATGGTTCACAGGCTAGAGGTGAGGCTCATGCAGGATCTGACTGGGATTTGCTGATTCTGCTTGATAAGGACAAAATCGCTCAGGATGATTTCGACAAGATTTCCTTCCCTCTGATAGAAACTGGATGGAACCTGGGAGTGGATGTCAGTCCACAGATGTACACAAAAAAGGAATGGACGGCACACTCATTTTTCCCATTCCAGCAAAATGTTGAACGAGATAAAATCGTACTTGTATGAGCCTTACAGACGAACAACGCAAAATCATTATCGATTTGGAACTGGAACGCTCAGATAAGATGATGAGTCAGATTCCGGCCTTGCAAGAATTAGGTTTTTGGGACACCATAGCAAACCGACTCTATTATGCATTATTCCATGCTGTTACAGCAATGTTCATCTACGATGGACTTGAAGTAAGCACCCATCGTGGTATGGTCAGGAACTTTGGTGTCCACTACGTGCAAACCGAGTTGTTTTCTCGGGAAGAAGGAAGGTTCTACTCCCAACTTCAGACCCAGCGTGAACAGGCTGATTACAATTGCAAATACGATTCGACCGAGGACACAATAAAACCCATCAAAGACAAAACGGAGGCACTTATAGAACACATTAAATCATATATAGCAAAATAACACCCTCTCCCTGCCAGTTGGCTGGGTAAAAGCCGTACAAAAAGTCACCTTATGGTGGCTTTTTTTGTTGTCCACCAAACTTTTTCAACTTTTTAGCCAACAGCCAATGCCAACAGCTCGCTCACAGAGCGATTGAAAAAAAATTTTGCTTTGTGCAGAAAATTTTGTATATTTGCATTTGGAAACAACGTAACGAGTTAGACATTATGGATTACAATCAGCATTTCACAACCATACCGCAAGGCACAAGCATAGAAGACCTTCGTGCCAGAGAGCAGATAATTCGCGAGTTCTATCGCATTTGGAAAGAGCAGAATCCAACACAGAAAAGGTATAACATACATCTCAAGGAAGATATTAATATCCGAATGGTATCCATAGTTGAGACAAGTGAGCATGCTGCAAAGAGTTATCTCTCAACGCTTGCGGTGTTACAATTAGATGCCATACTGACCAATGCCCGTAAAGTTTCAGTCAGAAAGGCCAAACCTGATAATAAGAACCAAAAGCCGTTTGAGCGCATCCTTATCATGGAATACGAAAGTCCGGGAATAGGAAAAATAAAAATGACAGTAGGAGTCCGGCGTCGTACCTATGAAAAAGTACAGTATTGTATAACGGCATTACAGACAGAATAAAGAAAGCACTTTCACTCAAAAGAATGAAAGTGCTTTCTATGTTTGCCCTTGAATGCGTGCAGAGGTTTACCCTTTTGGGGTGATGCTCCGCTGGCAGGGACTTCGCACTACTCGGAAACATCGTCTAAATCACGTCTTATATCTCTGTTGACGAACAAAGTCCATCAATTCCGAGTGCAAAGTTACGAAAAAAAAATGAAACCACCAAATTTTTCTGCTATTTTTTGTATACCACCAAATTTTTTTTCAACTTTTTAGCCAACAGCCAATGCCAACAGCTCGCTCACAGAGCGATTAAAAAAAATTTTGCATTGTGCAGAAAATTTTGTATATTTGCATCGCAATTCCGAAAACAAACAAACAATTATGCCAGAGATTTGCAGATTTTACGGGATAGTAATAAAGATGTTCTTTAAGCCAAAAGAACATGATCCTGCGCATATCCATGCAATCTATAATGAGCATATCGGAATTATCAACATTCACACTCTGGAAATGACAGAAGGTGATTTGCCAAACAAAGCTTTACAGCTTGTAAAAGAATGGCTGTCTAATAATCAGGACCAGTTGTTGGAGATGTGGGAGACACAGAAAATAGTGAAAATCAAACCACTTGAATGATACCGAGAATTAAACATCTGCAAACGCAGGATAACTACAAACTGCTGGTATCTTTTGATGATGGCACGCAAGTAGTGTATGATGTCAAGGACGATATTGACACCATACCAGAGTTCGTTGGGCTTACAACCAACAACCTTTTCTGCCAGGCTCAACTTGACAGCAGCAGAACCTGTGTATATTGGAACGACAGAATAGACCTCCCAAGCGATACCATTCAAGAATATGGTAAGAGAGTAAAATAACACCCCCTCACTGCCGGTGGGCAGATAAGAGGCCGTAAACAAAGGCGGCAAGACTTAGTAAATTAAAATAGCGTTTGCTATTATTCGGATTAGTTGAAACCTGAGAAATTTCAAATTATATACCGAAGAATAAGTTAGCGAACGTTCATGCTTTTTGGCGTGAACGCTACTTATTGGTATATGGGCTTCTCAGGGCCTCAACTAAGATAAGAAACGTTTCACGCTTTTCTTATGCTCTGAATTTTAGTTAATGCTCACAAGTACTACGATTTGTGCAAAAAAAGGAATATATTATTAATTTATTAATTAAAATTCAAAAACAGTATGAAAAAACTTTCATTTTTTGCTGTTGCCTTGATGGTATGTCTTGGCTTCAGCGCGT
>R03__coassemble_311_pt1 | contig 29438 bp, 28 predicted proteins | sample R03__metabat2_high_PE_038 | metagenome-assembled genome bin R03 | reverse complement strand
ATGTGGGGGAAGGAGTGGGGTGGATTAATGTTTTTTAACATAAAATATTTGGTTATATCATAAAAAAGCTGTACATTTGCGTACACTTTTTGGCGAAAGAGTGTGAAATAATGTTAAAAAATCGCTACGATTTAATCGCTAAAGCTGTAGATTTAGAATGAAAAAAATGTAGCATCAAAATGAGAATTGTGTAAAGAATATAGATATGAGCGTTAATTACAGACTCACGGAACTGAGGGACAACATCAACAGGAATCGCCCTCAAAAAGGATGGTATGCCCAGGTGATGACTAAGGGTACGATTGACACGAGACAGTTGTGCACAGAAATAGCAAATAAGTGCACAATGACGATGCCGGATATGTATGCGGCTATAATGGCTCTGGGGGAGGCACTGGCGGAGAAACTGCAGGATGGGTACAACGTGTATCTCGATGGCATTGGCACGTTCTCTATCTCGGCTGAGTCGAACATAGTGGAGTCGCCGGATCAGGTGAAACCGAGGGATGTGAGATGGAAGAGCGTGAACTATCGTGCTGCGGTGGAACTGAAACATGTGATGGAGGAGACTACATTCACAAAACTGAAACCAGGGGAGGAGAGAAAATATAAGTACGGAAACAGGTATAGGAGGTGAGAGGTTGAAGGTTTCGATATAGTCTTCTTCAGCACCGCCTGAGAGCGTAAAATGTGCTTCAGAAGACTATATCGAAGCCAAGAGAAGGGTAGGAGTGAGGAGTTAGGAGTTAGGAGTTAGGAGTTTGAGGGGGAGGAGTACATATTATAAATAATAAATATTAGAGAAAATGAAAAAGAATCTTATTTTTGGCATGGCCATTGCGGCTGCATTGGTAATGACTGGTTGTAAGTCGAGTGAAAGTTCGTACAAGAAGGCTTATGAAAAGGCTCAGCAGGTAGAACAGGTGGAACAGAAGGTTGAAGAGGCTGTTCAGACTGTTCCTGCAGAACCAGTGGTAAAGCCTGTTGAAACTGTTGATCCTTACGCAAACGAGAGTGTTCGCACAGAACGTCTGCAGTCGGTGACTGGCGTTGCACTGAAGGCTTACAACGTGGTATGTGGTTCGTTTAAGAGTCTTTCAAATGCTAACAACCTGCGTCAGACTCTTGTAAACAAGGGCTATGGTGCATTGGTTGCACAGAATCCTGAGACTGGGATGTATCGTGTGGTGGCTGAGACAATGGACGACAAGGGTTCGGCTGTTCAGCTTCGCAATCGTCTGCGCAGCACATATCCAGATGCATGGTTGCTGTATAACAATGCATTCTAAAAAGGTTCATCCTTCGACAGACTCAGGAACCGAAGCTCAAGAAGTTTAATCTGTTATAAATATTGTGTTTTCAATCTGCTTATTTTAAGCAACATTTTAATTTCTTTTTGGTAAGTGAGAATAATGTAAGAATTATCTCAGGCGGCCGTCAACTGTGAAGTTCACGGCCGTATTTTTATGAAAAAATTTGGTTAAGTCAAAAATTTTTCGTATATTTGCAGTTGAAAAACGAGGCGAGCTTTGCTCGCAGGGAGCAAGGAGTTAGGAGTTATTACACAAAACAATAGATATGAAAAGAATTAAGGTAATTGCATTGGGGCTGTCGCTGCTGTGGTGGTTGATGGCTGGAACGAGTGTATATGCACAGGATGGTGCCGTGGTGGATGAGACCACTGATGGGACCATGGAGGGAATATCGCTGGAGCAGCCTGTGTCGCTGGAGCGGCCTATATCGCTGACTGCACCGGAGATGCTGCCGCTGCAGAGTTCGATGGCACCGGCTTCGAGTACGAAGAGAACTCCGGTGAGCAAGTGCTACTACAATTTCAAGCGTGACTTCAGCTATGTGTGGATTCCTATCGTTGCTGCAGGATATATCGCCAAGTCGCAGAAGAAGAACTTCCGCCAGGCGCGCCATGACTTTGAACCATCGTTTGAGCATCATCTCGACGACTGGCTTCAGCATGGACCATTGGCACTGACTTTCGGACTGAAATTTGCCGGAGTGGAGGGCAGAAGTGACTGGAAACGCTATCTGGTGAGCGGCGTGGCTTCGTATGCCGTGATGGGTGCGATAGTAAACAGCATAAAGTATTCGGCCAAGGAGATGCGTCCTGATGGAAGTACGGCCAATTCATTCCCTTCGGGACATACGGCTACGGCTTTCGTGGCTGCAACCATTCTGCACAAGGAATATGGACTGACAAGGAGCCCATGGTATAGCGTGGGTGGTTTTGCTGCAGCAACGACCACGGGTGTGATGCGAAGCCTTAACAACCGCCACTGGATAAGCGACATCATGGTGGGTGCGGGAATAGGTATATTGTCGACAGATCTGGGTTACTTCCTGGGCGACCTGATTTTCCGCGACAAGCATATTGTGCGCAAGGAAATTGAGAACCTGAGCGACTTCACAGAGCATCCTTCGTTCTTCTCGATACAGATGGGGGCCAGCTTTATGCCGAACATGGAACTGCCGACCCTGAACCAGTGGGACTGCCTGATGGACCAGGGTGGACATTTCTCGCTCGATGGCAAGCAGGTGACTGACGACGGAAAACTGCGTATTGGTACCGGTACGGCCGTGGCGGCAGAGGGTGCTTATTTCTTCAACCCATACATAGGTGTGGGTGGCAGACTGAAAGTGCTCACAGCCCCTGTGCGTGCCAACGGACTGAGCTACTATGACTTTATGGGCAACAACCTGAGCAACGGCAACGTTTCGACGGATCAGCTCTCGATGTTCTCGGTTGACGGAGGTCTGTATCTGCAATACCCACTGTCGAAGCGATTTGCCATAGGTACGAAGGCCACATTCGGCGGTGCATTTACGAGCGAGATAGAACTCGAGGGATCTTCGATATACGAGGATGCCGAATCGGGCTGCGGCGACTATCTGTATGCAGAGAGCGTGAAGACCACCAAGTTTGGTACGGGACTGTCGCTTACCTATGCCACGAAGAACAACATAGCCTATAAACTCAATGTGGACTACGACTATGTGCACATGCCGTTCAACCTTGACTACGAACCTGCATACTACGGTCAGCCGGACCGCGATGTGAGGGTGTATGAGACAGAAATCAAGCAAAATATGCATATGTTTACCATAGGTGCATCGATGGCGATAAGGTTTTAGCGAGCTTTGCTCGCAGGGAGGATGGCGAGCTTTGCTCGCAGGGAGCAGGGAGCAAGGAGCAAGGAGCAGGTGGCAGGGAGTTTAAGAAGTTTAAAAAGTTTAAGAAGTTTAAGAAATTATGAAAAAGTTTTTCAGCGTTTTTCAGCGTTTTTCAGCGTTTTTCAGCGTGTGCGCAGCACTTTGTGTTGCGGCGTGCAGCGATGATGACAGCAAGATTAAGATAGATTTGGATTCGGTGAGCACGGGGGATGTGACAGAAATCACCAGCACATCGGCTGTGATCAGCGGTTACTATAACTACTACGCCCTGGTGGGTTCGATGGTGGAAGACGGATTCGAGGAATATGACGAAACGGCAAAGGTGAGCAAACAATACTTGCGCAGCCTGAGCGAAACCATATTCGGACCAGTTGTAGATACACTGAGCGTGGACTCTGTGACACTCGAATTTGATGCCTACGACATGACGTTCGACCAGGCAGGCATCTGTCTTTCGACCAACCACGATTTCTATGAACCAGAAGGCGAGGATCTGGAGAACATAATCTACACCCGAGGCTTTGCGGAAGAGGATAAGACCATCATGCCGTTCAGCGAGAAGGTAACGGGCCTGAAACCAGGGACCACATACTTCTATAAGACCTATCTCGCAGTAAGTTTCATTTGCGAGTACACCTCGCCTGAACTGCAGAATGTGAACGGCGAACCATGGTCGTATGTGGACCGAATTGAGGATACTCGCATCGAGAGCCTGAGGGAGAACTACGTGATATACGGTCTGACAAAGTCGTTTACGACGGCGCAATAATAGATAAACCAAATAATAAAAACATATGAGAGCAAAGAATATTTTGTTTATAAACTCGGAAATGACGCCATATCTGCCGGCTACAGATCTTGCAACGAGAAGCCGCACATTGGTTCATTCGATGCAGGCGCGTAAGCATGAGGTTCGGACTTGTATGCCTAAATGGGGTATCATAAACGAACGCAGGAATATGCTTCACGAGGTTATACGACTCTCAGGCACATCGGTGAGCATCAACGGCTCGGAACATCAGTTGCAAATTAAGGTGGCTTCGCTGCAAGTGGCCAAGACACAGATATATTTCATCGATGGCGAGGACTACTTCCGCCGAAAGGGCATGTGGTGCGACTCCCGAGGCCGTGAGTATGCCGATTTGGGCGAGAGGTCGATATTCTTTGTGCGCGGCCTGATGGACACGGTGAAACGCCTGAACTGGAAACCAGACCTTGTTCATTGTTCGGGTTGGATGGCAGCAATGGCACCGCTCTATCTGAAGAAGGCCATAGCCAATGATCCGACATTTGCAAATGTGAAAGTGGTGATGTCGCTTACAGGTCCTGTGTTCAAGAAAATATTGGGCAAGAAATTTTTTACTGCAATATCATTTGGCGGAGTGACAAGAGAGGATATAGCGGATATATGTCCTGAAGACACCTGCGACTTCAATCAGTTTATGAAAATTGGCGTGAAATATGCCGATGGCATAATATACGAAAGCAAGAAGGTGGATGAGTCGTTGAAGGAATATGTGGCTGAACTTGGAAAACCTCTGCTGAGATATAAGAAGGAAGAAAGAATTGCCGATGAATACGAGGTGTTCTACGAGAAGGTGATGAGGAGAAGAAAGGTGGTGGCTCCGGTGCAAGAAGTTCAAGAAGTTCAAGGGGTTCAAGAAGTTCAAGAAGTTCAAGGGGTTCAAGATGTTCAAGAGGGTCAAGAAGTTCAAGAGGGTCAAGAAGTTTAAGGAAAGTATGAAAGGTATAAGGATTTTATTGGTTTTGTGTGTGGGGCTGTGGGCTTGCAGTTGTGATGACAGTACGGAGTATCTGGGTTCGTCGATGATGCCTACGGTGGCAACGGCTTCGGATACGGTGTTCTGGGCAACGAGCAGAAGCGTGGCCTCGGGAACATTGCTCTCGCGCAGTTCGAAATGCTATTTTGGAAGAATGACAGACCCTGAGACAAATTCTACCATCACGGCAGAATTTCTTACACAGTTTAACTGCAACGAAGGTCTCTCGTTTCCTGACTCTATCATCGGCGACAGCACACTGAGCATCAATGTGAGACTGTATGTTGAGAGTTTCCTTGGAGACTCGCTGCAGACAATGAAACTCAGCGTGTATCCACTCGACTCGGTGATGGATCCAAACCTGGATGTATATACTGATATCGACATGACAGAGTATTATGACGAGACACAGGAACCTATTGCCGAGAAGACTTTCACTATAACAGACCACACGCTGACTGATACGCAGCGCAGTAGCAGTTCGTATCTCACGCATATAAACATCCCGCTGCCAAAAAGCGTAGGCGATTCCATATACAAGGGATATAAGGAACACCCAGAATATTTCACCAATTCGGATGCATTCATCAGAAGTGGAATGCCATGCAGTAAGGGCTTGTATTTCAAGTGGGAATCGGGCAACGGAGTGATTGCCACGATAGACGTGAGCATGATAGACCTGGCAGTGAAATGTAAGAGCGAAGACACAGATACCACCACATATGTGCAGTTTGCTGCTACGCAGGAGGTGATACAGGCTACGCATTTCGAATATAGCAACAACAACATCCAGCGCCTTATAGACGACGAGAGCGGCACATATCTGAAGACTCCTGCAGGTATATTTACCGAGATAACACTGCCGGTGGAGGAGATGGTGAAAGACAACCACGACAACGACACCATAAACAGCGTGGCACTGACCCTGACTCGCTATAACGACGAGACCAGCGGAAAGTATAAGCTGACCATCCCGCAGAACCTGCTGCTGGTGAGGGTGGATGACTACAAAAACGAATTCTTCGAGAAATACGAAGTGGCTGACAGCAAGACATCGTATGTAACATCTTTTACCAGCGCCTCGAATACCTATTCATTCAGCAACATTTCGCGCTTGATGATTGTACTTGCGGATGAATACCGCAAGGCACAGCGGGGAGAGATACAACTGACGGAAAACTGGAACAAGGTATATATCATACCAGTGGACCCAACCGAAGATTCATCAGGCAACTTGGTGCGCCTGGACCACGACTTCACCGTGGGCAGTACCAAACTCGTCGGAGGCCGGGACAAGATAAAGGTAGAGGTGATATATTCGAGGTTTAATTAAAATAGAAGGGGAGTTCAAGGGACGAATGTGTGGGGTGCTTACAGCAAAATGACAAAATGACTAAATATGAAAAAGAATTTTATTTTAGTTTTAAGCTTGGTTCTTGTACAGAGCCTCGTTTCGTGTGCTAAGGATGCGAAAGACCAGATTCCTGGACTTACGTATAGCGACGAACCAGCGACGCTGGTGCTGCAGGTGAAACACCTGAGTCAGGATGTTGGCAATGGGCTGGTGACACTGGTATATGTACCAGGACTGGCTCAGCAGGAGACAGTGGATACACTCACACTTGGCGAAGATGCCATGTGTACACACGAGGTTTCACTCGTATATACCAAAAAGGTGATGCTCAATGTGATGGGGCACTATGCTGAGTTCCTGATGACTCCAGGCAAGGAGACTAAGGTGACAGTGGACCAGAAACTACTTGAAGCCACTGACTCGAAAAAACCTGCATGGACCTTCAAGGGCGATAACGCAGACCTCAACGAAGGACTGGCCAACTATGGCAACGAGTACGATGCCATGCGCCTTACAAGCGATATCAACGGCCAGGGACTGAAGAACCTCGAGGGCATGGATGTGGCAGGATTCAAGCAGATGATACTCGGAAAATATGAAAACGGTCTGAAGGTTCTTGAGGAGGACAAGAGGCTTAAACCTGCGTTCCGCGAATATGTGAAGACAGAATACCAGATTCATACCATGGCCTATATGACTGGCTACGCACAGATACTTGCTGCTGCCAACAATAAGCAGATGGAGGACTATACCGCCCCTGAAGACTATTGGGACGAAGTGAAGCAGTGGGCTCCGATGGGCAGCAATGCTGCGCTCTATGGTCGCTATGGAGAGAGCCTGGCAGTATGTGCACAGATGTTTGGGCAATACACGGGTTCGCAGAATACCAGCGCACCAGAGTCCTACACTCAGCTCGGCAAGGCACAGAAATACGCAACTGCCATCAGTGATTTCCAGCCTCTCACTCCTGAAGAGAAAGAAAACATAAAGCGCGATTGCCCTCAGTTCGAAATGACCCTGCTCGATATGAATGCCGAGATGGTGGCAAAGGTTGAGGAAAATAAGAAAAAAGGCGGTTTCAAGGTGATGGAATTCGACGAAAGCCTGAAGGGCGAGGATGTGTTCAAGGCACTGATTGCTCCATACAAGGGCAAACCTCTGCTCGTAGACTTCTGGGCAACATGGTGCGGACCTTGCAAGGCTGCCATGAAGACCATACTGCCAGTGAAGGAAAAACTCATGGGACAGGTGAATTTCATCTATATCACAGGTCCTTCAAGTCCTAAGGCCACATGGTCGAACATGATTCCTGACATCCACGGCGATCACTACTACGTAACCAAGGAACAGTGGAACACCCTGCTAGACCAGTTCGAAAGCCAGGGTATCCCTACCTACGTAATTGTAGATAAGGACGGCAACGTGGTGACCAAGCACATCGGCTACCCCGGCAACGAAGTCATCGAAGAGGAGTTGATGAAATAGAAGGGGGCGGAAGCACTGAATGTGCTTCTGCTTGCGACGAAGAGAGGTTTATCTCTCCAGAGGAGTTTCTTCCCAAAAGGGAGTTCAAGGGGGCGGAAGCACTGAATGTGCTTCTGCTTGCGACGAAGAGAGGTTTATCTCTCCAGAGGAGTTTCTTACAGAAAGGGGAGTTCAAGGGACGATTGTGTGGGGTGCTTACAGTAAATGAAAAAATTACTAAATAGAATAAATAGTAAATAGTAAATTGTCAAATAGTAAATAAGACTATAGTAAATAAAACTGTGTTAATCATCGGTATTGCAGGTGGTACTGGCAGTGGAAAGACCACCGTAGTAAATAAAATTGTTGAAGCCTTGCCAGACAACAGTGTGGCAATCATTCCACAGGATTCATACTACAACGACCAAAGCAATCTGCCACTGGAGGTTCGAAAGCAGACCAATTTCGACCACCCAAGTGCATTTGATTGGAAACTCTTCGAGCAGCAGATTTCAGCTCTCCGCCGTGGAGAATCAATAGAACAGCCTACATATTCCTACATCACGTGTACACGGCTTGCAGAAACGATACATGTGGAACCCAAGGATGTAATCATCATTGAGGGCATCATGGCATTCTACGACAAGGAACTGCGTGAGCTGATGGACTTGAAGATTTTCGTTGATGCTGGTGCTGATGAACGATTGCTGCGGGTCATTACCCGTGATATAGCAGAACGGGGACATCCGCTGGATATGTTGATTGACAAGTATCGCAACGTGCTGAAACCTATGCACGACGAATTTATAGAACCAACCAAACAATATGCAGATATCATCATCCCTAACGGCGGCCACAATGGTCAGGCCGTGAAGATGATGCAGCAGTTCATCATCGGCCGCCTGAAGGAGATGAAAGGTTAGAGGTTAGAGGTTAGCAGATTTCTCCGCTGCCGTAGCAGAGATGGTGGGATTCGTCGTAGAGCACACAGAACTGACCTGGGGCAACTCCGTGGATTTTTTCGTCGGCCTTCAGAAGCCAACCATCTTCCTCCTTGATTAGGGTTCCAGGATGGAACTCGGGGGTATGCCTTATTTTGAATGTAACTTTAAAAGGGGAGTTCAAAGGTAGTTCAAGGGGAGTTGAAGGGGAGTTCAAGGGACGATTGTGTGGGGTGATTTCGCATGCTGTGATGAAGTGGATATCCTGCATGTGGATATGGTCTTTATATACCTTCTCTGGTTCGTAGCCGTGGGATACGAAGAGGATGTTGCGCTTGATGTTTTTCTTCACCACAAACCAAGGTCCGCCACCAAAGCCAAGTCCTTTGCGCTGACCAATGGTGTAGAACCACAACCCACGGTGTTCACCTATTTTCTTACCAGTTTCCAGTTCGCGTACCACCCCTGGATTCTCTCCGAGATGAGCTTTGATATAATCGCGAAAATCTATATCTCCCAGAAAACAGATGCCCTGTGAGTCGCGTCGCTTGGCATTGAGCAGTCCAGCCTTCTCGGCAATTTGGCGCACCTCTTCCTTCATCAGTCCACCGATAGGGAACATCAGTTTTTTGATTTGGTCATAGTCAAGTTGGCATAGAAAATCGGTCTGGTCTTTCACGGGGTCGGGACTGGTGGCAAGCCACACACGGCCGTCGATTACTTCGGTCTGGGCATAGTGGCCCGTGGCGATCTTGTCGAATTCGTGACCTACGAGGTCTTCGAAGCAACCGAACTTGATGAGTTTGTTGCACATCACATCGGGGTTTGGCGTGAGTCCTTGGCGGGCTTTATCCATGGTGTAGCCCACGACTTTGTCCCAGTATTGCTGATGCAGGTCCACAATGTCGAATGGGAGTCCATACTTCTTGGCAAGCCACTGGCAGATTTCCACATCCTCCTCAGAGGTGCAGTTCCATTCAGTATCCTTGTCGGGACCTATCTTAATATAAAAGAGGTGTGGGTCTATTCCCTGCTCCTTCAGCATGTGAACACTCACCGAGGAGTCCACTCCTCCCGACACCAGCATTGCTACGTTCATGACAGGCTCAGCATTTTCTTGATTGGTTTGAGAGCCTGGGAGGCGAGGGTAGGGTCAACGAAGACTTCCGGCGTTTCGTCGCGGAGGCAGTGGTAGAGTTTCTCAAGGGTGTTGAGTTTCATGTATTTGCATGGTCCCCCCACGCGATAGAAGTGCTTGGCAGGAGATTTCTGCTGCATTTCGTGGATCACTCCATATTCCGTAGCGACAATAAATTCCTTGGCATCGCTCAGGGTGGCGTATTTCAGCAGTCCTGCCGTAGATCCCACTTCGTCGGCCAGGTCCTGTATCTCCTTTGGACACTCTGGGTGTACCAGCACCTTTGCCTCGGGATGGGTTTGTTTCAGTGAGATGATTTCGTCAGCAGAGAAACTGCCGTGTACGTGGCATCCACCCTGCCAAAGAAGCATATCGCGACCTGTCACCTTATTTATATATGCGCCGAGGTTGCGGTCGGGACCGAAGATGAGTTTTTCGTCTTTAGGGTAGCAGTCAACCACCTTCCTGGCATTCGAACTGGTAACCACCACATCGCTCAGGGCTTTTACGCTGGCCGTGGTGTTGACATAGCTCACTACCTTGTAGCCAGGGTGCTCATCGATGAATCTACTCAGGTCAGCGGCCTGGCAGCTGTCGGCAAGCGAACAACCGGCATTGTTATCAGGTACAAGTACCTTCTTGTCAGGGCAGAGAATCTTGCAAGTCTCGCCCATGAAGTTCACGCCGCACATCACTATGATATCGGCATCTGTCTTTGCCGCCCACTGAGCCAGAGCCAGCGAGTCGCCCACAAAATCGGCAACATCCTGCACTTCGCCGTCGGTGTAGTAATGCGCCAGGACAACTGCATTTTTCTCCCTGCGCAACCTGTCTATTTCTATCTTATAATCCATAACCTCTAACCTTTAAGCGCTTTGCGCTACGTAGAAAACGTAGAAAACGTAGAAAACGTAGAAAACTACCATCCGGATGGTTTTAATATTTACATCTTTACATCTTTTAATATTTACATCTTTTAATCTTTACATCTATTCCCAATAGAGCGGTTGCCTGTTAATATTCCACTTATGGTCTTTAGGGAAATCATCTCCTTCCCAGGCTTTTTTGCTGGTCCATTTTTCTGCTGGGTCGGTCCAGAACGGATCATCGGCAGCCAGTCCCAGAGGCAGGAAAGCCAAACTGGTGATATACAGCGAACCGTTGTTGGTGTACCAATCGGCCACGTTAGGATGGTTACCCACAAAGCCGATGGTGAGAAAACCCTGTTTGTTGAAGTTGTTCGCCTTGCCAAACATATTCTTGGCAACAGCCGTGATGGCACAACGTACCTGACCATTCGAGAGTTCCTGAGGCAGGTTCTTGTTCAGTGCCAACAATGCAAGTGGCTGAAGCACGGCCATGCGATAAGGAATGGAACGGCCGAAAACTGGGTATGTGCCTTCTGGAGAGATGAGGCGTTCCAGAATCACACCGAACTTCTGCATGCGCTTGTTAGCCTCTTCGAGTCGGTGTTTCGAACCAGCCATATTGCCAGTGGCATGTACCATATAGTTTTCGTTGCCCTTCTTCTTGCAAACCATTTCGAGGCACTGCACATACATCGGTTGGATGACATACGAGTTGTAGTAGTCGAATGCGAAAGCAGGTCCATCGGAATACCAGCCATCGCCCACGTACCATTCTTCGACCTTGCTCAGTGCGAGATGGATGCGATAAGCGTCGTAGCTGGCATCGACATACATCAGGAAGCACTCCTCCATGGCCACGAACAACAGCCAGTTGGTATATGGCGGGTCGTATCGGCGCAGGCCTTGCAATTCTTTGATATAGCGTTGTTTGGTCTCCTCCGAAAGTGGTTTCCACAGCGCATCGTAACCCAGGTACAGACTCTGAACCACATATGCAGCATCAACCAGGGTCTGACCTCCTGAAGTCCAACCAAGGTAGTCAGGGCTTTCTGGGTCAACGGCATTGGCATAAGCCTTGAGAGCCCACTCACGCAGTTGGTGGCGCTTTTTGCCCTCTGCCGTGTCGTCATCAGGGAGTGAAAGCCATGGAGCAAGTCCAGCCATCAGTCGGCCGAAAGCTTCCATGTACGAGACTTTCTTGTTGCGCCCATCCCATGTAGGACTCAGTTCCAAACCACCATTTTCTGTGGTCATATTCTGCTGCAGTTTGCCTTCAGCCATATTCTTGAGGATAGGTTCTGCCATCTGATACATGATGTCAACCCACACCTCGCGGTCTGTCTTGTCCTTTGCGGAAACTTCGGCAACGCCGAAGAATGTAAGGATGTAGAGATGTAAAAATGTAAAGATCAGTCGTTTCATAGTCTGTCTATTCTTATTGCTTGTTTTCCGTCTTCTCCGTCCACCAGTGTCACCACCACTGAGTCGCCTACCACTGCGTCGCAGCCTTCAAACGTGTCATCTTTGAGGTAGTAGTGATCGACGCCGTCAAGGTCCTTTATAGAGACACATGACATCATCTCGTCGGTCAGTACACCGCTGACAAAGTTGTGGTCGGTCACTTCCACTTCTGCCGAATCCTCGGCTGCGATGGAGTCGTTCTCGCCTCCCGTCTGTGAAGCATTGCCACAGCTGAAGAATGTAAGGATGTAAAGAGGTAAAAATGTAAAGATTAATCGTTTCATAGTCTATATGCGTTTTAAGAGATTATACAATGCCGATGTGAGGAAGAAGAACACTATTGCAGTGAAGAATCCTGCGATGGAGTCCACCAGATAGTGTGCGCGGATATACACCGTACCCATGCAGAGCAGGATGTAGAACGGAAGAAGTCCGCAGACCAGATATTTGTTTCTTGATTTTATTGCGAGAAGCATCGATATGGTACCCATTCCCACATGGCTGCTCGGGAATGCTGCTGTAGGGCGTTCTCCTATGTCGTGAGCACTCTGCACCAGCGATGCAAAGAAACCATCCATGCCCAGTGGCATCATCTCGGTGTGCTCTTTGAAATAGTATCCCACATCGGGAAAACCATGCAGTGCACCAGGTATGTTGAAGTAGAAACAAGGACCGGCAACAGGCAGGAACTGGTAGATGAAATAGAACAGGAAAAATGATGTGTAGAACACGAAAGCAGCTTTGTTGAGTTCCGCTTTGCGCAGTACCACGAAAAATATCAGTACTGCAGCCATAACGAGATAGTAGGAGTAGTAGCCCATGCATATCAGTTCGCTCCACATTTTTTGCGGCAGGAGTTTGCTGAATTCCATCGAAGGCTGACAACCAAAGAGGTCCTGATCCATCTGGGCAAAGAGATGGTCCTTGTATGGCAGTTGGCTGCAGAAATCATAGTTTTCGGGATACCACCATATCATCATCACGATCCACGGCAGTATGCGCAGCATGTCACCTATCCAGCGAACAGGTATGAGCCTGGAAATGGCAATAGTGGCAATCATCACCGCAATGGCAGCAATACGGAGTCCAATCATAGCCATAGGATCGGCCAGTCCGTCCCAATAGTATATCACCATCCCAGTAGTGATGACGATATACACCAGTGTCACCACCTCCGCCGCATTAAGTTTCTTAAGTAACTTCATACTCTAACCTATAACCAGTTATTATCCTTATACCACTTTACGGTCTCCTTCACTCCGCGTTCAAGGTCGTATTGAGGTTGGTATTCCAGTTCTGTAAGCATAGGCGTGATGTCACAACTCCAGTCACGCTGAGCCATGATGTGGTATTTGTCCTTGTTCAGTGTGGCAGGGCGCTTGGTAATGTGGCGTGCCCACCAGTCCGATATGTCTGTAACAATTTTCAGGAACCACAGCGGAGCCTTGATGTGCAGCACCCACTTCACCCCCAGTTCCCGTTGGATAAGGTCGCTGAACGTGCGGCTTGCATAGACATTTCCGTCAGCAATATTGTATGTTCGGTGTGTCACACCCTTGTCTATTGCAGCAAATATGGCACCCACGAGGTCGGCCACATAGATGAACGTGAGTTTTTGGTCGTTGCCTACCGCAAAATCCGTATGCTGTGCAATGCTCTGCACCATCACGAAATAGTCCTTCTCGCGTGGACCATATACTCCCGTAGGCCGTATCATGACGTAAGGCACGAAGTTTTTAGTCTTGATATACGACTCCGTCATCAGTTTGCTTGCACCGTAACTCGAATTGCCCTCGACGCTCAGACTGCTCAGATAGATAAACTGCCGAGGCATCATGTCGAGTTCGTCGAGAACTTCGATAAAGTTCTTTGTGCATTCGAAATTATTCTTGTAGAACTCCTCCTTTGTAAGGCATTTCGTAGCCCCCCCAGCGTGGATGATAACGTCCCAACCGTTCCGGCCCTCGGCCGGAGTTAGGAGTGAGGAGTGAGGAGTGAGGAGTGAGGAGTTAGGAGTTAGGAGTGAGGAGTTAGGAGTTAGGAGTGGTTTCAGGCTGGAGAGTTGAGAACTCAGCGCACTCTTGTCCGCTATGTTGAGCACTGCAAAGTGCAGCCGTTCGTCCTTCAGGAATTTACGGCTTGAATGCTCACGCACACCAGCCCATGTGTCATACCCACGTCGCAGCGCCTCCTCGCAGAGAAAGCTGCCGATAAATCCACTTGCCCCAGTGATAAGAATTTTCATATATCTAATTTTACAATGCAAAGATACAAAAAAATGCCTACATTACCAAAAAAAAGTCACAGTTTCTTTATGAAATCAAAGTCCACCGTTTTGCGTTCTAGGTTGGTTCGGGCCACACGGATGCGAATTCTGTCGCCTATCTGGAACCTGTGGTGCGATTCACGGCCTACGAGACAGAAATTCTTCTCGTCGAAGTCGAAGAATTCTCCTCTGGATCTCCTTGAACCTCTTGAACCTCTTGAACTACTTGAACCTCTTACACCACTCGAACCCCTTGAACTTTCCCCAAGAAACCTCTGGTTGGTGAAGCCTTCGCAGTGGTTGGTGTCAATCTCGGAATAAATACCGAATTCGGTTACCCCGGTGATGGTGGCGTCGAATTCCTGGCCGATGAGGTCGGTGAGGAATTCTACCATCTTGTATTTGACACTGGCACGCTCGGCAGCCGTGGCGAGTTGTTCCATAGACGAGGCGTGCTCGCAGAGGGCTTCGTACTTCTTACGACTGGCCGATGCTCCTCCCTCGGCATAGCGGGTGAGGAGACGATGTACCATAAGGTCTGGATAGCGGCGGATGGGTGAGGTGAAGTGGGTGTAGTAGTCGAAGGCAAGTCCATAGTGGCCTATATTGACCGTACTGTACTTTGCCTTCATCATGGCACGGAGTGCCACATTGTCAACCAGTTTTTGTATTTTGTCGCCCTTCACATCGCTGAGCAGGTGGTTGAGAGAACGCGCAACCTGCTTTTTGCTTCCATCGGTCTGGAGACTGTAGTTGAACCGCTGTACAAACCGAGCCAGATTGCCCAGTTTCTCCGGATCAGGCATGTCGTGGATGCGGTAGGGCAAGGTCTTCGGTCGAGAAACACGTGATCCGTTGGTCTTGCCAACAGACTCCGCCACGGTGCGGTTGGCCAGAAGCATGAACTCTTCGATGAGTTTGGTGGCTGGGGTAGGGGTGTGGAAATACACGCCGACGGGATGGCCAGTTTCGTCGACATCGAAACGCATTTCCTCGCTGTTGAACTCGATGGCACCCTGCTTGATGCGCTTTGCACACAACTGCTGTGAAAGTGAATTCAGGATGGCGAGTTCTTCGTGGAGTTCTCCTTCGCCACGGTCGAGTATTTCCTCCACCTCCTCGTAGGTGAAGCGGCGGTTGCTTTTTATCACGGTATGCACAATGCGATAGCTGAGTACATTGGCTTCTGCATCCATATTGAAGACTACGGAATAGGTCAGTTTCTCTTCGTCCGGACGCAGGGAGCAGATGAAGTTGCAGAGTCGTTCCGGAAGCATCGGGATGGTACGGTCGACGAGATAGATGGATGTGCCCCGTTTTTCGGCCTCAATGTCGATAGGAGAGCCCTCCTTTACATAGTGCGACACATCGGCAATGTGGACACCGACTTCGTAAATAGGGAGCAGGGAGCAGGTAGCTCCTTCGACAAGCTCAGGAACCGGTAGCAGGGAGTTTGGGGCAATTCGGAACGAGATGGCATCGTCGAAGTCCTTGGCATCGTGAGGGTCGATGGTGAAGGTAAGCACATCGCGGAAGTCCTCGCGGCGCTTGAGTTCCGACCTGGAAATCTCCGGGTTCAGTTGTTCGGCATAGTCAGCCACAGCCTTAGGGTAGCCATAAGGCAGGCCGTATTCCTGCAGGATGTCGTGCATTACCTGGTTGTCGTCGGGTTTGGCGTTGGCTTTGGCTTTGGCTTTGGCGGAGATTCCGGAGATTTGGGTGTGCGAGCTTGCTCGTTTGCTGATTGCGATACGCTTTTCGGTGTCGACGATGAGTTTGCCACTGTCGAGATATTCGTTGATGATGTCCACACACAGCATTTTCACCGGGTGGGTGGTGAGACGGAGGTTGCTGAAAACCTGCTTCAGCGAAAAGTATTCGCCACTGCGGCTCGAAAGGAAACTCATCAGGCGAGTCTGCAGTTCTTTCTTATTTAGTTTGGATCTAGGCATGGTCTTATTTACTATTTGACAATTTACTATTTACTATTTATTTTATTTATCTATTTACTATTTATCTATTCTTATTTATTTATTTATTTATCATAGATTTATATCATCGATTTATCATAGATTCAAGGAACTTTAGTTCCGCCTTCTTAAAATGACTCCCAATCCTTTTTTTATGCTAGATTTAACATAGATTTCTTGTCATCTATTTCGATTTATGTTTATATTTATGCTAGATTTAAATAGATGATATAAATCCTTGATAAATCTAGCATAAAAGATCTTTTTTAAAGGCTCTTTTTAGAAGGCGGGGCTGCGCCCCTTGAATCTGTGATAAATCTAGCATAAATCTGTGATAAAGGATAAATCTAGCGTAAATCTGTGATAAAGTTAAATCTCAAGAAAAATCATTGCTTATTTATTTACTATTTGGCTATTTACTATAATTTTTTACAAAGATACTAATTTTTTTTGACTTTACCAACTATTTCAACAAAAAAATCGGCTCACCTGCACAAACCTGTGTTTGGATAAAAAAAAGAAAAGAAAATTTTTGATGAATAAAAATACTGCGTATTCAGAATCAGTGAATGTATGTCTGCTGTAAAACCAGTTTTCCATCAGCCATCCATTGCCTGCTTCTGGTAATGCCAAATGCATTACTTTTATTCATCAAAAGAAAATATCCCCCTTGGGGATGAAAATTGCGCTATGCGCAGAAAATAATTGGAAGCCCCCTCCAACCTCCCCCTGAAGGGTGAGGTCTTGTTCCATTCCCTTTAGGGAGGGATTTACTGGTGAGCCAAAAAAATCAGGTTCCTCCGGTTTTTGGGTGGGGGAACCTGATTGGGATTATAAATTCTCTGTTGCTGATTATTCAGCGCGGAGAGTGTAGCGCTTGAAGTCGGCAACGGTGAGTTGCTTGTCAGCAGCCTGGAGGTACTGAGCAACGTTTACCTTGTTGTCGTCGATGTAAGCTTGGTCGAGCAGACAGCTCTCCTTGAAGAACTTGTTCAGCATACCCTTGGCGATATTCTGAATCATCTCTGGCTTGAGCTGTGCCTCGGTTGCTGCTGCAACTTCAGCCTTGATCTGCTTAGCCTGTTCGCCCTGTTCGGCGGTGATCCAACCCTTCTCGGTGTTAGAAGCGATATGGTCGTCGCTGTCAACGTGTGCAGGGTTGATGCCGGCCTTCTTCAGAGCGTTTTCAACGGCCTTCTGAATCTGGTTCTGCTTTGCCTTGTCGATAGATGCTGCAAATTCCTTGTCCTTAACCTCCTGAGGAACAGAAGCCTCGTCGAGTGCTACAGGAGCCATTGCTGCAATCTGCATACATACGTTCTTTGCTACAGCCTCGTCGCAAGGTTTGTTCATTGCTACGAGGGTGCAGAGGAAGTTCTGGTTCATGTGGTTGTAGGCACATACCATTTCGCCTTCAACGGTTGCATAGCCATCGAGTTCCATCTTCTCGCCTGTAACGCCTGAGCGTTCTACAACGAGTTCAGGAACTGGCTTGCCGTCGATTGTGAGGGCGTTAACCTCTTCCATAGTCTTGCACTTGTTTGCCACTGCTGCGTCGAGCACCTTCTTTGCGAGGGCTACGAAGTCTGCGTTCTTGGCAACGAAGTCGGTTTCACACTTGAGAGCAATCATTGCGGCAAACTTGCCGTCAACCTTTGCAAGTACGCAACCCTCAGAAGCTTCGCGGTCTGAGCGCTTAGCTGCTACGAGCTGACCCTTCTTGCGAAGGATTTCCATTGCTTTCTCCATATCGCCTTCTGCTTCTGTAAGAGCCTTCTTACAGTCCATAAGGCCTGCCTGTGTCTTCTGACGAAGGGCATTGATTTCTGCTAATGTAACTGCCATATTTTTTGTTTTTTTATTAGTTTTTTACTTCGTAAAAAAGGTGTATAGGTTTATGGGTTTATAGGTTTATAGGTTGCCATCCGGAAGGTTTTAACCTATCAACCTATCAACTTATCAACCTATCAACCTCGGCAAAGCCGAAATCTAAAGCTCGGCTTTAGCCGACCTATTCCTCTTCCTTTTCTATGCGCTTGCGAGGGGTGCGGCGGGTTTCGCCGTCAACTGCTGCAACCTTCTCAACCTTCTTCTTAGGCTGTGCTGCCTCTTCTTCGGCCTTGGCCTGAGCTTCAGCAGCTTCCTGGTCAGCCTTTTCGACCTTACGCTCCTCGAGACCCTCGTTGATAGCTTCGCAGCAAACCTTGAGAATAGTCTCAACACTTGTGCTTGCATCGTCGTTTGCAGGGATTACGAAGTCGATGTTGTTAGGGTCGGAATTTGTATCAACGATGCCGAATACAGGAATGCCGAGACGGTTTGCTTCGCGAACGGCAATCTGCTCCTTCAGTACGTCAACTACGAACAAGGCTGAAGGCAGGCGTGTGAGGTCAGCAATACTGCCGAGGTTCTTCTCGAGTTTTTCTCTCTTACGGAGAATCTGAAGGTTCTCACGCTTTGAGAGTTTCTCGTATGTGCCATCAGCAAGGAGTTTGTCGATGTTTGTCATCTTCTTCACGGCCTTACGGATTGTAGGGAAGTTGGTGAGCATACCCCCTGGCCAGCGTTCGATGACGTATGGCATGCCAACGCTCTGAGCCTGTGCGGCGATGATGTCCTTAATCTGTTTCTTTGTACCTACGAAAAGTACGCGCTTTCCGCTCTTTGCAATCTGCTTCAGAGCCTCTGCAGCAGCGTCAACCATTTCCACAGTCTTGTGGAGGTCGATGATATGAATGCCATTGCGCTCCATGAAGATATAAGGAGCCATGGCTGGATTCCACTTTCTCTTCAGGTGGCCGAAGTGACTGCCAGCCTGGAGAAGTTGTTCGAATGATGTTCTTGACATAATGTTTTTGTTGTTTTTGTTTACTTTCTGTTTACTTTTTTTGTTAAGCAATCAAAGGGTAGCTCCACGCGGGGGATCCCTCCGATTTAGATGCTAAACTGACAGTCCAAATTGTACATTGTACATTGTACAAATTGTAGATGTCCTATCGTTTACTGAACTGGAACTTACGACGAGCCTTAGGCTGACCAGACTTCTTACGTTCAACAACACGTGCATCGCGAGTGATGAATCCGGCTGTACGAAGCGCTTTCTTGTCTTCTGCGTTAACCTTTACAAGAGCACGGGCAATTGCCAGACGGAGAGCCTGACTCTGGCCTGTGTAGCCACCGCCACAGAGAGTTACCTTGATGTCATACTTGTCGGCAACATTCAGCAGGTTGAGTGGCTGCTTTACAACAAACTGGATAAGCTCTGATGGGAAATAGTCCTTCAGCTCTCTCTTGTTGATGGTAATCTTACCAGTACCTTCTGTAAGATATACGCGTGCTACTGATGCCTTACGGCGACCGATTGCATTAAAAACTTCCATAGTCTTATTTACAATTTAGCTATTTACGATTTCCTATTTATTCTCAATTTGGCCATTTACTATTTCAACAAGTTGATGTCGATAGCCTTTGGACTCTGAGCCTCGTGCTTGTGCTCTCCACCTTCATATATATAAAGGTTTTCGAGCAGGCGTGAACCAAGGTGACCCTTTGGAAGCATGCCCTTAACAGCGTGGCGAACCATCTTCTCAAATCCGTGAGGTCTCTTTGCCATGTCGGCAGGAGTTGCGCTGTGCTGACCTCCAGGATAGCCAGAATAGGTAAGATAGACCTTGTCGGTCATCTTCTTACCAGTGAATACAATCTTGTCTGCGTTGATGATGATGACATTGTCACCACAGTCCTGGCTTGGAGTGTAACAAGCCTTGTACTTACCGCGCAGAATCTTTGCTACCTTTGTGCTGAGACGACCCAGCACCTGATCTGTAGCATCTACAACCACCCATTCCTTCTTTGCGTTCAAAGGAGTAGCGAATGGAGTTTTCATACTTAAAGTGTTCATAATTTTTTTTTGTTTATGAGTTAACTATTTTTTCTTCTTCTTTTCTTTCTAGATTTTTCTAGAATTTTCTAGAGACTTCTAGAGTTTTCTAGAGACTTCTAGATTTTCTAGATTTTCTAGAGTTTTGCCTCTTCCTTTTATTGCACAAAAATCCGCTCCCTGTGTAATGCTGTTTCCTGCATTATGGGAGAGAACGGATGCCCGGATGATTCCCAGACCGCGCAGGGAGGCCAATCCCATTACTATCTACACACCCCGACAGAAGAGGCTTCTCACGCCTCTTTTAATAATCGGCAGTGCAAAGATAACACTTTTTTTTTAATTGACAAAATTTTTTTTGATTTTTTTTGTTTGGAGGGCTTAATTTGCCATTCCCACTTCCCGGATAATCGCTATCGCCTGGTCTTTCGAGAGGCGTCGGAAGTCCTCTTCCCGTGGGGTGATAATCAGTCCACCCATATCCAATGCCCCTGGACTTACCATCATCTGTCCTTCTTCCTCTGCATTGTAGCAGTCCGGACGATGCTTGCTCCGTGGAATCAGTATGGTTACGAGTCTTTCTGTTCCTTGTCCAGGGCCACCGTCTTTCCACGCAATGACGTTCATCATCGGTTCAGTCTGTCCTTCTGGTATAGGCAGACTTGCATAGATGTCCTTGAACAGATCGTTGCTCTTCTCCTTAGATTTGGTGCAGATCACCATGGTTTTGCAATACCAGTCCAGGTCAGCCACTCCTTCCCAGTCGGGTCCCATGCTTGCGAGTTTCGACTCTGCCCTCTGTTCTATAGGCAGCACCCCACGGCTTCCTGCCTGGAAGTGCATGTGGTCCGGTGCCGATGCTCCGCACAGCGGTCCGTTATAGAACACCATCAGATGTGGCAATCTGCAGGCAATCTCCATCATGTCGCAGAAGTGTTCCATTATCATCTGCGGCCTGTGCTGGCGCAGTGGGATGGTGAAATGCCGCGGCAGGATAGGGAATGGGTTCACCAGTATGTGAAACTTGCTCGAGAAAGTCATGTCAGTCTGTTCATCCGGCAGGTTCATCTCGCACAGGAAACAAGGGCGTATTGCCGTTCTGCGGTTGTGCGATTCTGCGGCGACAAGGTTGTCTATCCTTGCCCCTGTCGATACAATCCTCGATGGGTTATACTGAATTTTCAGGTCCTCTTGAACCCCTTGAACCTCTTGAACCTCTTGAACCCCTTGAACTCCTTGAACCTCTTGAACCCCTTGAACCCCTTGAACCCCTCTATACGTTCTCACCTCCACATCGTTCAGTGCTCGGTATCTTGCTGCAGCGTCGTGCCAGCTTTTGAGTTGTTCGTCAAACAGCCGGTCCACGTCTTCGGCCGTAGCCTGATGATTCCAATGACGGTTGAGCCTCCTGCGCGCATTTATTTCTATGGTGCGCAGTTGGTCCTTATAGAAATTGTTGGCATTCACCTTCTCCGTGCTGAGTGCCGCATCGCTGTTGCCTTCCCATCGCCGGCACAGGTAGAGTTCATCAAAAATCCTGCCAATCCGGTATTGTCTCGAGAATGCCAGTCCCAGGGCATAGTCTTCGCCGTAGCATGTGTTTGGCACACCAATCTTCCTCAGCAGGGGCGTGTAGAATGCTCGCGGTGCACCGAGCCCGTTCACTCTCAGCGCATTGTTCCTGCCGTTTTCGTCGGTCCATTCCTTGTGGTCAATCATTCCCGGCGGCAAGGTCTTGAGGGTGAAGTCGCACATGCGGTACGAACCTATCACCATGGCACAGCTCTCTGCATAGAATTTCTCCACGATGGTCTTCAGCGTGTCTTCCCTCGCATACAGGTCGTCGCTGTCCAGCTGTATTGCAAACCGACCACATCTTGGGTCGTTCACTGCCAGGTTCCAGCATCCGCCTATGCCAAGGTCGGTCCTTTCAGGAATCAGGTGCACCACCCTCGGATCGCTGTTTGCCAGTTTCTTCACCACCTGTGTAGTACCGTCATCGCTGTGGTTGTCCACCACTATTATGTTGAATCTGAAGTTTGCCCTTTGCGACAGTGCCGACATGATGGCATCGTCTATGGTTTTCTTTCTGTTCCTTACCGGAATTATCACACTCGCCTCGTATGCAAAGTCTCCTCCGCCGACCGCGATGTCAGTAATTGTTTCGCTGTCGATATATGCACCAATCTTCTTCAGGTGTGCAGTGCATGCCTGTTCCATTTCTATTTGCACCTTCTGGTTTCTTGGGTCGACATAGTCAAACTGCTTTTCCCCGCTTTTTCTCAGGTCTTTTTCCTCCTCTGTATAAAGGTATTCATTCAGACAGAATATCCCCTGCTGCGAAGCTGCTCTCAGTGCCAGCAAATGCAGTTCGTAGGCTCCTGCACTGGCATATCTGCTCTCCTTGCATTCTTCCAGATATTGCTTCAGCAGAGTCTTGCTGTACATCTGCATGCTGCCGAAGTCGAAGTCGTTTCTCACGCTCCCCTCCTGGCAGGCTATTACCGGTGCCTTCACCACCTGTCCGTCCTTCACCTGGTATCTGTCCGAATACACCATCCATGCTCCCGAATCATCGGCCACAGCCGCCATACGTTCCACGGCGCGGTATCCCAGTGTGATAGGTGCAATCTTCGTATAAATCAGTGCATAAGGCGATTTCGTCACTGTGGCTATCTGCAGGTAGGTCGAAGAACTCTCCAGGCTGTCCACGAACAGCAGGTTGCACCCATCTATCGCTATGGCTGAAACATCGTTTGTAAGCAGGAAAATATTCTCAACATTCGTGGCGTTGCGGAACTGTGCCACATTCTTTTCTGTCGTTTCCGCATCGGCATACGGGATGAAACAGTCGACTTTTTTCATATGTTCTGTGTAAATAATGGATAACTTCCGGAGTGCAAATTTACAAAATATTTGGTAGTCTGCAAAATTTTTTGTAACTTTGTGCCATAAAACTTTTCGTGCATAATGAAAGTCATCAATTTATCAGAGACAAATTCGGTGGTAAATGAGTACCTTGCCGAACTCCGGGACGTGAAAGTTCAGTCTCGTCGCAGTGTTTTTCGTGAAAACCTCATGCGTATTGGCCATATGATGGCCTACGAAATAAGCAAAACCCTTGCTTATGAGGAGAAAAAAATCAAGACCCCTCTCGGTGTGGCCCCTACTCAGGTCATTCGCGACGGCATTGTCCTTGGCACCATTTTCCGTGCCGGACTGCCGTTCCATCAGGGTTTCCTCGATATCTTCGACAAGGCCGACAATGCCTTTGTCTCTGCCTATCGCTACTACAAGGACCGTGAGTGCAAGGATGTAGGCATCAAGATTGAGTATATAGCCTCTCCGTCACTTGCCGACCGCACACTCATCATTGTCGATCCAATGCTTGCCACCGGCGGCAGTCTCGAACTTGCCTACCAGGCTCTCTGCACCAAGGGCATTCCGCGTGAGGTCCATCTCTGCAGTGTCATTGCTGCCCAGAAGGGCGTTGACTATATCCGTGAGGCTTTCAAGGACTTCGACAACGTCACTCTCTGGTGTGCTGCCATCGATCCCCAGCTCAACGAACATGCGTATATCGTTCCCGGTCTGGGCGATGCTGGCGACCTGGCCTATGGCGAAAAAATCTAATTCTTCAGTATGTCCCTCATAATTATATATATGGTGGCAGCCCTCTTGCTGTCTGGTCTCTGTTCTGTACTTGAGGCTACGTTGCTTTCGACTCCCATGTCGTTCATCAGCACCCTCGAACAGCAGGCTGTGGCTGGCGTTGACAGGCTTAAGGACTATAAGTCCAATATTGAGCGTCCCATATCTGCCATCCTCATTCTCAACACCATAGCCAACACAGTAGGTGCCTCGCTCGTAGGTTCCTGCGCTGCCGACTATGCCCGCGAGGTGGGCTATCCCCACGACGTAGTGGTGGGTGTGGTCTCTGCCGTATTCACCCTGCTTGTTCTCACCTGTTCCGAGATAATACCTAAGACCATAGGTTCCACCTATTGGCGCCGTCTTGCCATTCCTGCCGTACGTATCATCCACGTTATGGTTGTCATCACTTTCCCTCTCGTCTGGATACTCGAGAAGATCACAGGCCTCATCGCCGACAGTTCTTCCCAGGTGGCCGTAAGTCGCGAGGAGGTCGAGGCCATGGTCAATGTAGGCGAGGAAGAGGGTGTCATCGAGAAGGAAGAGAAGCAGATGATACAGAACCTCCTCAAACTCGACGAAATCACTGCCCACGAAATCATGACTCCGAGTGTCGTGGTCTCCATGGCCGACAGCAGCATGACCGTCAAGGAGTTCTATGCCGACGAGGAATACCGCCACCATTCGCGCATACCTATCTACGACGATGACAACGAGGACTACATCACAGGCTATGTCCTGCGCCAGAATGTGCTCGAGAAGCTCACCGAGGACAAGTTCTCCACCACTCTCAAGGAACTCTCACGTCCTGTACTCTACTTCCCTGAAGACAAACCTGTAGGCGACATTTGGGAAGAACTCCTGGCAAAGAAGGAGCATATATCCATCATCATCGACGAGTATGGTGCCATCCGCGGCATCGTCACCATGGAGGACGTCATCGAGACCATGATTGGGTCAGAAATAGTAGATGAAAAGGACGAAGTGGTGGACATGCAGGAGCTTGCAAAGGCCCAGTGGGAAGAAATACAGAGAAAAAATTCATAAAAAATTTGGTAGTGTAAATTTTTTTTTGTAACTTTGCACTCGCAATTGAGCGAGATGCACATTTATGCCACAAAAATTGTAAATGGTAAATAGCTGAATTGTAAATGCCATGGTGCCTTGGATGAGTGGCTTAGTCAACGGTCTGCAAAACCGTGTACACCCGTTCGAATCGGGTAGGCACCTCTTGAACAAAGCAGTAACAGAAAGAGTTCGTAAATACATCCTGAGGCATAATCTGCTTCGGGATGATATGTTTTTATTGGTAGCACTCAGCGGTGGTGCCGATTCGGTCTTTCTGTTGCGTGTACTTCTGCGCCTTGGCTATCGCTGCGAGGCTGTCCACTGCAATTTCCATCTGCGTGGCGAGGAGAGCATGCGCGATGAACACTTTGTACGCAATCTGTGCAAAAAACTGGAAATTCCTCTTCATGTTCGCGATTTCGATACCACGTCCTATGCCGAGGCTAACCACAAGAGCATCGAACTCGCTGCGCGCGAACTCCGTTACTCATATTTCGACGAACTGCGCACTTCTCTCTCTGCCGATGCCATCGCCGTGGCCCACCATCGCGATGACAATGTCGAGACCATGCTCTGGAATCTTGTCCGTGGCACTGGTCTTCGCGGTCTGCGTGGCATGCTGCCTCGCAATGGTGCCATCGTGCGTCCTCTGCTGTGCGTGGGTAAGACCGAGATTGTCGATGCTCTCAACGACATCGGACAGGACTACGTCACCGACAGCACCAATCTCCTTCCCGACTGCACTCGCAATCGCATCCGGCTCCAACTCCTGCCGATGCTTCGCAGTCTCAATCCTGCAGCCGATGCCAATATGGCTACCATGATGGATAACCTTCTTGAAGTAGGGGAGATTTTCGACAGTGCGGTCTGTAATTTTAGGGAGCAGGTAGCAGGGAGCAGGGAGTTCTTGACTTTTGACTTAAAACGCTTAATGCAGACTCCTGCACCGCGGACGGTGCTTTATGAAATTGTGTCGCCATATGGTTTCACCCGCGACCAGGTCGAGAATATGCTCTCAGCCGAAAACGGGAAGGAATTTTTCTCAAAAGACAGAACCGTGAAAATCACCAAAACCCGCCAGGGTTTCTCTCTAACCTCTAACCTCTAACCGTCTCTTAATTTTCTCAATAATAGTCGTTTCCTTGCTCAGGATGCGATATGATATTGCTATTGATATTGCGGAGCACACTGGTCCTACGGTCCATTTTATCCAACGGAATCCTGCCTGGGCATTTGTAACGTCGTGCATCACGGCCATGATTACGTATAGCAGCAACATAAACTGCATCACATAGAATGTCAGCAACCGTGTCGACAGCCGGAATCCGTATCGCTTGCTGTACAGTGTCAGTACAAACACCATATTCAGTGCGCCCAGCATGCTGAGTGCCACCCCGCATCCTGCAAGGCCGAAGTGTATGTACGAAAAAGGTATCGCCATCGCCAACACCACGTCGTATGCCAGTTCCACAAACATATACATCTTGCTGTCACCCTTTGCCAGTGCCAGATATTCCACTGGTCCGAAGAAGGCTTTGAAATACATAAACACCACTGCACACACCGACATCGGTATTGCCATGCTGAATTGCACCGAGTACAGCAGGTGTACTATATGTGGCATAAACAGCACAAACACCGTCAGCAGTGGAGCCATCAGCATGGCATACACCTCTATCTGCTGGTTGATGGTCTCGTTCATCCTCTCCCGGTCATGGCAGCAGCCTGCCAGACGTGGGAAAAAATCCACCTGCATGGCCGTGAACACATACGAGGCATACGACACCACAATGCTGTAACCGCATGTGTATAGTCCCACGGCTTCCATGCCGCTGTGCCTCTGTATCACTTCCCTTATCACATATTCTGCTCCCGTACCGAAAAATCCTGCAATCACATATCCAAGTCCCAGTGCCAGCATTGGTTTTGCCACCAGGAGCTGGGCATTAGGCTTTAGTAGCGATATGTTGTAAGGATATCGTTTTGTTGAGAAATACAGGGTGATAATCATGTTTGCAGCATTGCTGAGCAGCAGTGCCAGTGCAATGGCTGGGAATCCCAGCTTGTAGTATATCGGTGCTGTTACTGCCAGGATGGCAATGGCAGAAAAGACTGAAATCACTGCCACTTTCTTCAGCTGTTTCGTACCTTTCAGTATTGCTCCCTCTCCGCTGGCCACTATCATCATCGGTGCTATCGGTGCCAGTGTCAGTATGTTCATCGCACTGGTCCATGGTATAAACCATGCCACTGTCACCATCACCATCAGTCCCAGCAATCCCAGCATCAGGGCCACCGTCCTCACTGTCTTTATGAAGTCGTTGATTTTCCCTTCGTCACCTTCTTCGAATATCTCCGACACGTGCTTTATGGCACTGAAGCATATTCCGAAGTCTGTCGTGTGGTGCACCAGTTCTATGAGGTTGGTCATTCGGCTTATCATGCCAACTCCAGTTGCCCCCAGAAACAGTGCCGTGAGTTTGGTGCGCACTATGGTTACGAGCATAGTGAGTCCCTGCACTCCGCCGAAGAGTCCTGTATATTTTATTACGTGGTCGTATGTGGTTTCTTTCTTCTCCATCTACATGTTCGAGCGTATTCTGCTCAGGGTCTCCGGACGTATTTGCAGGAACGATGCCATATAGTTCTGCGGACTGCGTCTCACGAGTTCTGACTCTTCTTTGTGGAATGCCTCAAACCTCTTTTTGGCTGTTCCAATCCTCAATATGTCTGCCCTGTGCTGTGCGTCGAGCAGCATTCTCTCGATTATTGCCATATACAATTGGCACACTTCGGTCGACTGTGCCATCAGTGCCTTCATCTCCTTCTGCGGAAAGGCGTATATCACACATGGTTCCAGGGTCTGTATCACCGTCTTCGATGGTTTCTTCTTCAGGTAACTCTCCAGACAGCACACAAACACACCTCCCAGTGTCATGTTCTCTGTCACTTCCTTCGTGCCTTTCTTCGAGTACTGCCTTATCAATCCTTTCTGCAAGTAGAATATAGCCTTGCACACCTCTCCCTCCTGCAACAGAATCTTCCTGTATGGCATCTTTATCTTCACCATGCAGTCGGCCACACTGTTCAGTGTGCCCGAACTCAGTCGCAGTCCCAATTGGCGCGAGAGGTCTATCAGCATTTCCTTGCAGGTCTCAATCATAGTTTCTTTCTCCGAAAATCAAACTTCCTATCCTCACCATCGTACTGCCTTCGTCAATAGCCACCTCGTAGTCGTCACTCATACCCATGGAAAGGTGCAACTTACAGGTAGCAGGTAGCAGGCTCTTTAGTGCTGGGGCTATTTCGTCAAACACTTCTTTGGCATATCTGAATTCACTGCGTATCTGGTTCTCGTCCAGGGTGTTGGTGGCCATGCACATCAGACCGCAGATGCGGACGTTGCGAATGGGTTCGCAGTTAGGAGTTAGGTGCGAGGAGTCGGGAGTGAGCATCCTTATCACCTCCATCAGTTCTTCTTTCGAAAAACCGAACTTTGTCTCTTCCTGTGCCACGTGCAGTTGCAGCAGCACGTCCACCACTCTTCCTGCCCGGCCGGCTTGCTTGTCTATCTCCTGCAGCAGTTTCATGGAGTCCACCGAGTGTATCAGCGACACAAACGGCACTATATACTTCACCTTGTTCGTTTGCAGATGACCTATGAAGTGCCACTCTATGTCTTTTGGCAGCACGGGCTGCTTCTGCATCAGTTCCTGCACATGGCTCTCACCGAATACCCTCTGTCCGGCATCGTAAGCCTCCATAATGTCCTCGTTGCTGTGGTATTTCGATATTGCCACCAAGGTCACGTCGTCTGGCAACTCGTGGTGCAGGCTTTCTATCTGTCTCTTAATCCTCATGGGTTTTCATCGTGAATACGTCAAGTATTTTGGTCTCCTGAATGGCTGCAATTCTGTAGTCCACCATCGTTCCCCTCATACTCTCCTTAAAATATTCCTGGGCCACGACCACATTGGCTGCCTGAATCAGCACATATACTGGGGCTGTCTTCTCTGCCCCTGTCTTCTCGTCTATGGTGATGATGTTGTACTTCAGCTTATACCACTTGTCGTCGCTGTCCAGTTCCGATGGGATCACCTCTGCATAGTTTGCATGTCTCAGTTCTTTCACGTCCAACTCTCCGCTGCAGTATGGAGCCGTTTCTTCTATCAGTCTCTCCTCAGCACTGCCGAAAGTCATGGCATCTATCAGATACGCCTCGGTCTGCTTTTTGATTTTTCCATCACCTACATTCTTGTCAATCGACACTTTTCCTTCAAACCAGTTGTTGCTTAGCATAATGTTATTGTTTTTTTTATAGTTTCTATGGTTTCTATGGTTTCTATAGTTTCTATTTAAAACTCGAAGCTTACTTTGCCCAGCAGGTTGAAGCCCATTCCGGGCACTCC
>R03__coassemble_291_pt1 | contig 30316 bp, 23 predicted proteins | sample R03__metabat2_high_PE_038 | metagenome-assembled genome bin R03 | reverse complement strand
AGATGACTATGGCAATAGCACAAGCAGCCAGTCAACGCCTTCGCAAAGGCACCGTTGGTCAGGACACCAACCCTAACTGGGGTAACATCCAGATAGACGACCGCACTGCTGCACAGACTGACACCATCACCGTAGCAGCAGGCACCGAGGTTACCATCAAGGCAATCGCTAACACTGGCTATAGCTTCAGCTCTTGGAGCGACGGCAACACCAGTGCCACCCGCACCATCACACTGACTGAGAACAAGACTTTGAACGCATCGTTTGAAAGTCGTTAATCCCGCCGTTCTCTCTTAACTATGTCTTGCGGCCAATTCGGCTTCGATGTCAGCAATGGACACACCCATCTGCTCCATCAGCACGAGGGCATGATAGGCAAGGTCGGAGAGTTCGTAAATGAAACGACCGCGGTTACCCTCTGTAGCTTCTATTATGGTCTCCGCGGCCTCCTCGCCAACTTTTTTTGCTATGGCCTTCACACCCTTAATGAACAGACGTGTGGTATACGATCCTTCGGGCATCTGGGCATGACGCTCGGCTATGAGACTGCTGAGCTGACGGACAAAACCTTCAGCATCGGGAGTATCAAAACACGAAACGGTGCCACGATGACACGTAGGACCCATAGGCAGAGCCTTGATGAGGAGTGTGTCACGGTCGCAGTCGGCATACATCTCCTTGATGGTGAGATAGTTGCCACTAGTCTCTCCTTTGGTCCAAAGGACATTGCGACTGCGCGACCAGAAGGTTACACGACCCTCGCTCACACTCTTCTCATAGGCTTCTTCATTCATATAGCCGACCATAAGGACCTTGAGAGTCCTGGCATCCTGCACCACCACAGGCAACAGCCCGTCGGCATTCTTCGACAAGTCAAAATCACTGAAATTCATTTTCTTACGTTTATGTTATTCCTCAACAATTGTTCCTTAAGTTCTGGGATAGGTATTTCCCCAAAGTGGAATATCGACGCTGCTAGTGCGGCATCGGCCTTACCTGTGGAGAGCACATCAATGATATGCTGCACACTGCCGGCACCACCAGAGGCAATGACAGGGATGTCGAGCATCTCACTCATTCGGGCATAGACATCACAGGCATAGCCAGCCTTGGTACCATCGTGGTCCATGGAGGTGAAGAGTATCTCGCCGGCACCTCGCTGCTGTGCTTCACGGGCCCAAGCGAAGAGTTCCACATCGGTCTGCTGACGGCCACCGTGGGTGGTACAACGCCAAACGCCATCCTGCATCTTCCTGGCATCGATGGCCACCACCACAAACTGACTGCCATACTTCCCGGCTATCTCGCTGATAAGTTCCGGCCGTGCAATGGCAGAGGAGTTGATGGAAATCTTGTCTGCCCCTGCATCAAGCAAACGGGAGGCATCGTCAAGGGTGGAAATGCCACCACCAACGGTAAACGGTATGTTGATGCCAAGGGCTATGTCTTCAACCAGCGACACAAAGGTGCGGCGACCTTCCTGGGTGGCACTGATGTCAAGATACACCAATTCGTCAGCACCATCTCGACTATATCTCACACCCATCTCCACGGCATCGCCCACCGAGCGCAGACCTTCGAAATTCACGCCCTTTACCACTACCCCATCCTTCACATCCAGACAAGGAATTATTCTCTTTGCAACCATAGTTTTTATAAAAGTATTTTAAGTGGAGTTCAAGGGGAGTTCAAGGGACGATAGTTGGTGGTTGTTATCATATAGTGTAATCACTGTGCAATCATTCGTCCCTTCAACTCCACTTCAACTCCCCTTCAACTCCCTTTGAACTCCCCTTAGAAAGAGAGCTATCTCTTCCAAACTGATTCTGTTTTCGTATATTGCCTTGCCAATGATGACTTTGCGTAATCCCAAGGCAGAAAGTCGGCGGATATCATCCATCGAGGAGATGCCACCACTGACGGTGAAAGTGACATCAGGATACATGGTCTGCAGTCTCACGTAGAGTTCATCCGCAGGACCTGCAAGCATGCCGTCACGGGATATGTCGGTGACAATACACTGAGTGAGTCCCAGAGGCAGGAACTGCTCCACAAGTGCTTCTACCGAAAGGTCAGAGTCCTGCAACCAACCACTCACCGCCACACGGCCATCCCTCACATCGGCACCGAGAATCATCCTGTCGCCACCAAACTCGCTGAGCCACTCTGTCATAAGTTCTGGTCTCTTCACTGCCACACTGCCGATAATAGCCTGAGTGGCACCGGCGCTGAACACATCCGAGAGGGCTTCGCTGGAGGATATACCCCCACCCCACTCTATCTCCACACCACCAACCGTGGCAGCTGCCTCAAGGGCAGCGAGATTCTTTGGACAGCCAGCCTTGGCACCATCGAGGTCAACGATATGCACCCTACTGACACCAACATCGGCATAGCGCCTCACCATCTCCGAAGGCAGTGCGTCATACACCTTCTTGCTGTCATAGTCGCCTTTCGTCAGCCTCACACAACGACCATCAATTATATCTATTGCAGGAATAATCTCAATCATAATGCCAAGAAATTCTGTAAGATTCTCTCACCTACATCGCCACTCTTTTCGGGGTGGAACTGGGTGCCATAGAAGTTTTCGTAGCGGAGTGCCGCACTGAACAGCATACCGGCATGGCGGCAGGTGGCAATGGTGTCGGTGCAGAGAGTTGGGTAGTAGGAATGTACGAAATACACAAATTCCCCACTCTGGATACCACGGAAGAGTTTGCCTTCAAGATTGGCTATCTGGTTCCACCCCATGTGTGGCACCTTGGCATCGGCGGTTGGGATGAACTTCACCACATGCGAGTCGAATATTCCCATACCCACAGCATTGCCTTCCTCGGAGTCACGACACATAATCTGCATACCCACACAGATGCCCAGCACTGGTTTGCGGAGCGATTTCAACACTGATTCCAGTCCCTTGCCCCTAAGACTTGCCAAAGCCTCAGCATCATTGCCCACACCGGGCAGAATCACGCGATCAGCCGCGCGAATAACATCAGGATTGTCCGAAAGCTGATACTCTGCCCCCAACCGAGCCAGAGCATTGCCCACGGATTTTATGTTTCCTGCGTCGTAGTCTATTATTACTGTCATAAGAGTCCTTTGCTTGATGGTAGTTTATATGAGAAGGCATCCCGCTTGATGGCCTGGCGGAGACTTCGACTGAAAGCCTTGAAGATGCTCTCGGCCAGATGGTGGTTATTTTCCCCACGGGCCTGAATATAGAGGTTTGCACCCATGGCATCACTGAGACTCTTGAAGAAATGGCGGAACATCTCCGTAGGCACATCACCCACATATTCGCGAGTGAACTCCACATCCCACACCAGTTCGCTCCTGCCACCGAAATCGAGCAACACCAATGCCCTGCTCTCATCCATAGGCAGTGCAAAACCATAGCGCTCCATTCCCACTTTGTCGCCAACAGCCTCACGCAGTGCCTGACCCAGCGCTATGCCCACATCCTCAATGGTATGGTGCTCATCGACTTCCAGATCGCCCTTGCACGAGAGTCGGAGCGTGATACCACCATGGTGAGGCAGTTGACTGAGCATATGGTCGAAGAATTTCAGTCCTGTATCCACACTGGATTCGCCCTTGCCATCCAAGTCCACAAACACCGAGATATCAGTCTCGCGGGTTGTGCGGGTGACGGTTGCAGTTCTGGTAGCAGACCGAATCACCTCGCACACCTTTTCCCAACCCATCTGGGCTACATTGAGTCCCTGGGCCCCGAGATTGCGGGCAAGTTGCATGTCGGTTTCCCTGTCGCCGATGACATAGCTCGCAGCAAGGTCGTAGCTGCCATCCATATACTTTCCGAACATCCCCACACCAGGTTTGCGGCATGGACTGTTGTCTTCCGGGAAATGCGGGTCGATGAGGAAATCATCAAATCTCACACCTTCACCTTCAAGGGTTTTGAGCATCTTGTTATGTGCCGGCCAGAAGGTGTCCTCAGGAAATGAGTCTGTTCCCAATCCATCCTGGTTCGAGGCCATCACAATCTCATAGCCAAGTCCCATCAGGGCCTTCATACCGGATATGGCCCCCGGCACAAATTCCAACTTTTCAAGGGAGTCAACCTGCTCATTCTGAGTAATATCAGGTTCGATGATTATAGTACCATCCCTGTCAACGAATATAGCTTTTTTCATAATTCTGAAGTGACTTTATCAATTGCTCATTCTCTTCCTTGAGTCCTATGGTGATGCGAAGGCATCCTCGAGCCACACTATTGCGGTTGCGGACAATGATTCCATCGCTGATAAGGTGGCTGTACAGCGCATCGGCATCATCGGTCTCAACAAGCAGGAAGTTGGCCTCGCTCGGATATACCTTCTTCACGAAACTGAATCCCTTGAGCCTCTCTGCCACCATACGGCGCTGTTCCACTATCGCGGCTACAAGAGTGTCTATCGGTGTCTCGAGTGCCTTCAACACCTCGTTCTGAGTGGCCTGGTTGATGTTGTAAGGGTATTTCACCATCGACATCAGGCGGATGACATACTCATCTGCAAAGGCCATACCAAGTCGGAGTGCTGCCAGTCCCCAGGCCTTTGAAAGTGTCTGGAGCACGATGATATCATTGCGTTTCAGTACCTCCTGCCTCATACTGCCCAGACTGCTGAAATCGGCATATGCCTCATCCACCACGAGCATTCCACCAAACGAGTCGGCGAGGTCAAGGATGTCAGAAGGCTGAAAAGCATTGCCCGAAGGATTGTTCGGACTGCAAAGGAACATCAGTCTGGTGTTCTCATCACAAGCCTCAAGGAGTTTCTCCTTCGGCAAAGAAAAATCCTCACCCAGTGCCACCTGACGCACCTCTACATCGTTTATCTCTGCTGCCACCTGATACATCCCATAGCTCGGTGCAATCATCACGGCATTGCTCTGCCCTGGTTCGCAGAATATGCGATAGAGCAGGTCTATGGCCTCGTCGCTACCATTACCGAGGAAGATATTTTCAACTGGCAGTCCTTTTATCTCCGCAAGCCGCCGTTTCACAGCCATCTGCCGTGGATCGGGATAGCGGTTCCAACCCGTAGCATACGGACTTTCGTTAGCATCAAGGAAAATACCCAGTGGACCCTTATACTCATCCCTGGCTGTACTATACGGACAAAGACTGCGTATATTCGCCCTTACAAGTGATTGTATGTCTTTTTTCATATTTTCATTTAAACCAATGTACATTCTAAAAACGACCTCTCTCTCTTTGTGGTGTAGTATAGTCTTCTGCAGCACATTTTACGCCCTCAGGCGGTGCGGAAGAAGACTATTCTACACCTAACTCCTAACTTTTACTGCATTCGCATGTGCCTGCAGTCCCTCTGCCTCGGCCATGGTGATGATGGTGGAGGCGAGTCCTTCGAGTCCTTCACGGGTGATATGCTGAAGGGTCATCTTGCGCATAAAACTGTCTATATTCACCCCACTGCACGAACGGGCCCAAGCACAGGTTGGGAGTGTGTGGTTGGTACCCGAAGCATAGTCACCAGCACTTTCGGGAGTATATTCACCCACAAACACACTTCCTGCAGCCGTCACCCTGTCGGCTATCTGCCAAGGCTCACGCGTAGATATAATAAGGTGTTCAGGAGCATATGTATCGGCAAAGGCCACTATGTCGTCATCGCTCTGCAGTATCACGGCACAACTGTGCGACAAGGCTTCTTCGGCAAATCCCTTGCGACTCAACACCTTGGTCTGCCTTTCTACCTCCTCCACCACTGCCGAGGCGAAGTCCATACTCCGACACACGAGCATCACCTGACTGTCCCTGCCATGTTCAGCCTGTGAGAGCAAGTCGGCAGCCACAAATCTTGGATTGCTGCCATCATCTGCCACTACCATCACTTCAGATGGTCCTGCTGGCATATCTATGGAGCAAAGCCTTCCACCAGCCAATTGTTTGGCAGTGGTTACCCACTGGTTTCCTGGTCCGAATATCTTGTCCACACGTGGTACAGTCTCTGTACCATATGCCATTGCAGCCACAGCCTGTGCACCGCCAATCTTGAAGATGCGGCTTACACCACAAACATTGGCAGCATATATCACGGCAGCATTCACCTTGCCATCCTTACCGGTTGGAGTACAGAGAATGATGTCCTTGCACCCTGCAATCTTGGCAGGAAGGGCAAGCATCAGTACCGTAGAAAACAGCGGTGCCGTTCCTCCAGGGATGTAGAGTCCTACCCTTTCGATAGGTACCGGTCGCTGTATGCAGGTCACACCTGAAGCAGTCTCCAATCGTATCTCCGATGGCATCTGGGCCTGATGGAATGCACTGATATTCGCAGCAGCAGCCGTGATGGCTTGCTTCAGTTCTTCGCCCACACTCGCTGCAGCTTCGTCTGTCTCTGCCTGACTCACTTCGAGACTTTCTGGCACCACACCATCTATCTCCTGACTGAGTCTCCGCAATGCCTCATCACCACCATCCTTCACACGCTGCATAATGGCAGCCACCCTATCCTTAAGTTCAGGATTATCCGAAGACGGTCGCAGACATATCTCTGCCCATTCTTCCCTGGCAGGATTGTTATAAATCTTCATAACTCTAACCTCTAACCTCAAAACTCAAAACTCTAAACTATAATCTTCTCCACATTCAAAATCAGTATCCCCTCTGCACCTATCTCCTTGAGCAGACGAACCTTCTCCCACATGCCATCTACATCCACCACTGAATGCAGCGAGCACCAACCCGCTGTAGCAAGTGGCATCACCGTAGGACTCTTCATTGCCGGCAGTATCTCTATGGCCTTCTCTACGGCATCCTGCGGTATGTTCATCAGTATGTAGCGCTTGTCACGACTCTTGCGAGCTGATTCTATGCGGAAAAGCATCTCGTCAAGCACCTGCTGCTCTTCGTCGGTGAGTTTACTGCCCCTGATCAGCACAGCCTCGGAGAAGAACACTTTCTCTACTTCCACCAATCCGTTTGACTTCAGTGTACCTCCCGAAGATACAATATCGAAAATGGCATCTGCAATTCCTGCTGCCGGGGCTATCTCTACCGAACCAGTAATCACCTCTATTTCAGCCTTTATGCCATGTTTATCGAGAAATCGCTTTAGGATATTCGGATACGATGTGGCAATTCTCTTGCCTTGGAAATACTCCAGTCCCTTATATTCTTCTGTCTTTGGCAGTGCCAGAGATATGCGGCAACCACCGAAACCGAGTTTGCTTACCACCTCTACCGGCAGTCCCTTTTCCTCTACTTCGTTCAGTCCCACAATACCCAGCGTGGCGGTACCCGATGAAACCACCTGAGGAATGTCGTCATCCCTCATATACAGCACCTCAATAGGGAAATTGGCTGCCTGTGAAAGGAATTTACGCTTTGGGTTGTCAACCCTGATGTCTATCTCCTCGAGGAGTGCAAGGGTCTCTTCATTGAGTCTCCCTTTATTCTGAATTGCTATTCTCATTTTTTATTTTTTGTTTTTAATTCTTAATTCTTAATTTTATCATATACATTTGCTTTCTTTACCTTGGTGAGATACAGCGACCGCCATAGCAGATGCACGAAATAGGCTATGTATATGGCCTGTGCACCAAGGCTGCTGTAGGTCAGCAGATACACCACCACAAAGGCTGCTGCCGATCCCACCATACACATTCCCAATGCCCTCGTAGCTGTGGCTCCGATGTATATGCCATCCCAGGTGAAGGCCACACTGCTGATTATAGGCATCAGGATGAGCCAGAAGAGATATGGACGGCAACCTGCTATCACATCACCATTGTCGGTCATGATGCGTATGAAGCCTTCTGGAAATATCCAGTATGCAACAGTCGAAACGGCTCCTATCACTATGCACCAGAAGAACACATACCTGATGGAGAGGTGTAGCGAACTTTCGTTTTCCTCGCCAATAAACCGCCCTGTAAGTGCCTCGCCGGCATAGGCAAAGCCATCAATGAAATAGGAATAGAGCAGCAGCAACTTCATCATCACCGAACTCACGGCCAACTCTGTATCGCCATACCGAGCCGCAAAAATCGTAAATCCTTCATACACCACCAGCATCATCACGGAGCGCAGGAAGAGGTTGGCATTGATCGATACAAAACTGCGGAAATACTTCCACTTCATACTGTGGAGGATGGTGGTAGAAACCACCAAGTCTCTGTAGCGCCACGCCATCAGCAGCAGTGCAAGCAGCAGTCCTGACCACTGGGCAATGACTGTGCCATAGGCTATACCGCTGAATCCGAGTGGTGTGTGAAATGCCAGCAGATAGCTCACAACCATGTTCGACACATTGACCCACACATCGGTCACCATCGGGAACACCGTGTTCTGCATGCCGATAAACCAACCCTTGAACACAAACAGCGACAATGTGGCTGGAGCGGCCCATATGCGGATGAAGAAATATTGCCGTGCCAACGATTCCACCTCGGGAGAGCATTCCACAAACAGGAACATCAACTCTACGAACACCCATTGTATGGCCAGAATCACCACCGAGGTTGCAATGGCCGTGGCTATGCCCTGCGAGAAAATGCCTATCTGGGCCTTGCGGTCTCCCCGGCCAAAAGCCTGGGCCGTCATGCCTCCAGTACCGGCACGCAGAAAGCCTAGGTTCCAATAGAGCAGGTCGAAGAGCATGGTACCAATGGCAATGCCTCCCAACAATGCCGTATCACCCAAATGTCCAGCAATAGCCAAGTCCACTATACCAACCAATGGTACAGTGATGTTGGCCAATATACTCGGCACCGCCAACCTGAGAACCTGCTTATTTATCGTATGCAGCATACACTATTGTCCCTTCAGCACTCCGTTTGAACTCCCCTTGAACTCCCTTCCAACTCCCCTTGAACTCCGTTTGAACTCCGTTTGAACTCCCCTTACTTCTTCGGCATCGATGCCCTCAACCCTCTGATTACAGCAGCACTGAACCCTGCCTCTTCCATGGCAGCCAAACCACGAATGGTGAGTCCTGCAGGTGTGGTAACTCGGTCAATCTCCAACTCTGGATGATGACCATTCGTCTGCAGCAATACCGAAGCTCCCTTGAGGGTCTGGATAACAACTTTCTGAGCATCCGAAGCATAAAGTCCCAGTTCTATGCCGCCCTCCATGGCAGCACGGATATAGCGCATGGCATAGGCAATGCCGCAAGATGCTACCACCAGACCTGCGTTCATGAAGCGCTCTTCTACAAACATCGTCATTCCCAGCATGTCGAAAGCCTTCTTTACGACAGCATTCTGTGTTTCGGATGCATGGGCAGAACAAATGAATGTCATGCTCTCCTGTACTGCAATGGCGGTATTTGGAATGATATAGAACACAGCCGGCAGTTTGCCATCCTCACGCTGGAACATGGCACTGATCTCGTCTGTACCCATACCTCCTACTACCGACCCCACCATCTGTGTGTCGTAGTCCAATACATCGCGGAAGGTATCTACCGCAGCCTGTGCGCGCCAAGGTTTCACGGCTATGATGACCAATTCAGCACCCTTCACAGCCTCTGCATTGTTGTAGGATATGTTGAGTCGTGGACACTGCTCCTTGAGTTTCTCAAGTTTACCTTCCGAAATGTTTGTGATGGTAACTTCGTTACCCTCATACTGTGCCAGACCCAATGCCATGGCACCGCCGATATTTCCGGCTCCAATGATAGTAATTTTCATTATTCTGTTATTTATTTGTTCAACAAAAACTCCTTAAATGCCTGAAAGTCATTTGGCATTACTGTCGATTGCTTAGTACCCTTCATAAAGGCTTGTAACTTTTCCGGAACAGCAACAGACTCTCCGATAATACCCTCCACTGTATCCTTGAACTTGGCCGGATGGGCCGTTTCGCAGAAGAAACCAACCTCTCCTGGTTTCAGACCTTCCTTCAATGCCCTGTAGCCACATGCCCCATGAGGATCGAGCAAGTAGCCTGTGACACGATAGCACTCTCGTATGCTCTCTGCAATCTCACTGTCGCTGTATGTGGCTCCGGATATATCACGGCGTATGGCTTCGGCATCCTTGCCATATAAATCCCATATACGTGCAAAATTGCTTGGATCGCCCACATCCATGGCATTGGCTATGGTCTGTACCGAAGGTCGCGGCAGGTATTCTCCTGTCTGCAGGAATTCGTAGAACACACTGTTGGCATTGTTGGCTGCTATAAAGCGATGAATCGGAAGTCCCATCTGCTTGCCAAACAAAGCCGAACAGATATTGCCGAAATTACCACTCGGCACACAGCAGACTACATCCGATGCCTTTCCCATCTTCTGCAACTGTGCATAGGCCCAGAAATAGTAGAACGACTGTGGCAGGAATCGTGCCACATTGATGCTGTTGGCCGATGTGAGTGGCAGGGCTTTATTCAGTTCCTCATCCATAAATGCTGCCTTCACCAGTGCCTGACAGTCATCAAACACACCGTCAACCTCCAGTGCCGTGATATTCTGGCCCAGGGTGGTAAACTGACTTTCCTGTATAGGACTCACCTTTCCCTTCGGATAGAGCACATACACTTTCACTCCTTCTACACCCAGAAAACCATTGGCCACAGCACTGCCTGTATCGCCCGATGTGGCTACAAGTACATTTATATCTCCTTCGCCTCGGGTGAAAAGTCTTAACAGCCGTGCCATGAACCTTGCACCTACATCCTTGAATGCGAGTGTGGGACCATGAAAGAGTTCCAGGGCATACACTCCCTCTTCCACTTCTCGCAACGGACAGTCAAATGCCAGGGTTTCCTCAACAATCCTTCGGAGTTCTCCATCCTCTATGTCCTCGCCGAAAAATGCCTTTGCTACTTCATAGGCATTCTCTACGAAGGTTCTATGTCCCATCGTATCAAAGAACTCTGCGGGAAGCCTCGTTATGCTCTCTGGCATATACAGCCCTCGGTCTTCTGCAAGACCTTTCACCACGGCCTTCCTTAGGTCTGCCCTTGGTGCCTGGGCATTTGTACTGTAATACTTCATTGTGCCAACAGTTTTGCTCCTTTGTTTGTCACCTTCACCACATACACGTCGCAGCCTATGCCACGTGATGAAAAGTGTTCCTTCATTATGTCGCGTGCCTTGTTGGCTACGTCTCTGTTGTCGGTCAGCGAGAATACCGAAGGACCTGAACCGGATATATTCATGGCCATCGATCCTGCTGCGAGTATCTTCTCCCTCAGTTCGTCAAATCCCGGTATGAACTGCTTTCTGTAGGGTTCTGCCACGGAGTCTTTCATGGCACGGCCCATCAGTCCTATGTTTCCTGTGTAGAGTCCTGCTATCAGTCCTCCCACATTGCCCCATTGGCTGATGGCATTGTGCATAGGCACTGCCTTTGGCAGGATGCTGCGGGCTTGTTTGGTCGAGACGAGTATTTCGGGATGTACCACGGCACAATAGAAATTGCTTGGGATAGGCAGTTGTATGATGTCGAGTGGTTCATATCCTCGTATCAGTACTATGCCTCCCAACAGTGCCGGTGCTGCATTGTCGGCATGATAGCCTCCACTGGCAAGGTTCTCGCCCTCCATGGCACACACCACCATTTCCTCATCCGACAATGGACTGTCGAACAGTTCGTTCATCCCATATGCTGCTGCCGCACTCGATGCTGCACTCGACCCGATTCCCGAACCTGGATAAATCTTCTGGCACACCGTCACGTCTATATGTCCCATGAGTCCTGTCATCTCGAAAAATTTCCTGATGACAGGGGTTATCACGTTCTCTTCTATGTCTTCCGGCAGCGGTACATTGGTCTTGTTCGTTATGGTTATCCCTTCGCCCTCGGTTGCAGTCATTTCCAGTATGTCGCCGACCTCGTCAAGCGCAAAACCCATCACGTCGAAACCGCACCCCATATTTGCAATCGACGCTGGGGCAAATACTCTTACTTTCTTCATCCCTTAGTTAGTTACATTTGCTATGCTTATAATGTCCGCAAACACTCCTGCGGCCGTCACACTGGCTCCTGCTCCGTAGCCCTGTATCTGCAATGGGTGATTGTGATAGCGCTCCGTGGTAAGCAGCACTATATTGTTCGAACCCTCAAGCATGTAGAACGGATGGTGCTCGTCGAATGTCTTCAGGGCCACACTGTATTTACCTTCATCCATCGTGGCCACAAATCGCCAGCATTTATGTTCTTTCTCCAACTCCTGGCGTTTCTGCTCAAACTCTGCATCGAGCGAAGGCAGTTTCTTCCAGAACTCTTCCAACTCGCACTCCAGGAATTCTCTTGGTATGAATGGTTCTGCCACCACGTCTTCCTTGTTTACTTCATATCCTGCCTCGCGCGACAGGATAAGCAGTTTGCGTATCACGTCCAGACCTGAGATATCTATCCTCGGATCGGGTTCCGAATAGCCTTGTTCCTTGGCCATCCTCACTGTCTCGCTGAATGGTATGTCCTTGGATATGGTGTTGAAAATGAAATTCAGCGTTCCGCTCAGTATGGCTTCTATCTTCTGTATGTGGTCGCCACTGTTGCGCAGACTGTTGATGGTGTTGATGATAGGGAGCCCTGCTCCTGCATTGGTCTCGAACAGGAATTTCACATTGCGCCTCCTGGCTGTCGTCTTGAGGTTTCGGTAACTCTGGAAGTCTGCCGATGCAGCAATCTTGTTGGCTGCAACCACTGATATACCATGATTGAAACAGTCTTCGTACATCGCTGCCACGGTCTCGCTGGCCGTACAGTCCACCAACACGGCATTGAAGATGTTCATGTTCAGCACCTCTTCCTTCAAGGCCTCTGCATCCATCTCCTTGCCTTCTGTCAGTATTTCCTGCCATCTGCTGAGGTCTATGCCACCACGGTCAAACACGCCCTTGGTGCTCCTGGCAATGCCCACCACATTGATCTTCAGATTTCTCCTTCTCTTCAACCGGTCTTGCTGCATGGCTATCTGTTCCAGCAGTTGTCCTCCCACCGTACCCACACCGCAGACTATCAGGTTCAGTTCCTGATATTCCGACAGGCTGAATCCGTCGTGGATAACATTCAGTGACTTTCTCAGGTATTTGCGCTCTACCACAAACGATATGTTGCTCTCCGATGCTCCCTGTGCACAGGCTATGATGCTGATGCCGTTCCGTCCCAGAATGCTGAACAGTTTACCTGCCACACCGCAGTTGTGCTTCATATTCTCTCCCACGATGGCCACTGCTGCCAGTTCGTCTTCTCGCTTCACAGGTCTCACTGCCCCACTGGCTATCTCTGCTGCGAAGGTCTTGCTGAGTACCCTGCATGCCTTCTCTGCATCCTTCATCTCCACACCCACCGAGATTCCTGTCTCGGAAGCTGACTGACTTACGAGGAACACACTCACTCCTTCTGTGGCCAGTGCACTGAATATTCGCTTGTCCACACCTATGATTCCTACCATCGAAGTGGCCGAGACGGTTATCAGCGATATGTTGTCGATCGACGATATTCCCTTTATCACCCGTTCCGACTGGCGGTCGGGACTCACATCGTGTATCAGTGTTCCCGGTGCTTCGGGGTTGAAGGTATTCTTGATAAGTATAGGAATGCTTTTCTGACACACCGGATGCAGCGTAGGCGGATATACCACCTTGGCACCGAAGTTGCAGAGTTCGGTGGCCTCTTCATACGACAGTTCGTCAATCACATACGAGGTCTGTATAATCCTTGGGTCGGCCGACATAAATCCGTCTACATCGGTCCATATTTCCAGCATCGACGCTCCGAGTGCCGATGCCAGTATGCTGGCCGTATAGTCCGATCCTCCACGACCCAGTGTCACTATGTCGCCATCATTGTCCCTGGCTATAAACCCCGGACATATCGCCACCTTTGAACCCTTGAACTCTTGAACCCTTGAACTCCCCTTGAACTCCTCTTGAACTCCACTTGAACTCCCCTTGAACTCCCCTTCTATAAGGGCATTGGTCTTCGCAAAATCCACCAATCCGTTCTCCACCCTGATAAATTCGAGCGAGTCATACAGTTCTGCCCCTTCGATGGTAGAGGCCACTATCGCAGACGACAGCCGTTCTCCAAAACTCAGTATCTGGTTCCTTGTCTTTTCCGGCAACACCTTCAGCAGATATACTCCCATGCAGATGCTTTCCAACTCGTCTAAGAGTGCATCTACAGTCTGTCTTAATCGTCTGCCCTCTTCTGCCGAACCCAACAATTGCTCGCATGTATCAATATGACGCTGCTTCAGCGCCGCCAATCTTTCCCTGTACGAAGCATCTGCCGATTCGGCCAGCGTGGCAATGCCTATCAGTTCGTCTGTCACACCTCCAAGTGCTGACACAACGACAACAACGGCCTCATTCTGTGCTCGTACGATGTCCCTCACCCTCCTGATATTCTCCGGAGTGGCCACCGAACTACCTCCAAATTTCAATACTTTCATATGCTATATACTAATCTTCAAACGGGCTGAACATGGTGGTGCTGAGATATTTCTCTGCCCTGTCTGGGAAGACCACCACTATGTTTCCCGACTTTATTTTCTCTGCTGTCCTCACTGCTGCCAACATGGCTGCCCCACTGCTCATACCGGCAAAGATACCCTCTTCGCGGATGATTCGGCGGGCCATTTCTATGGCTTCCTCACTCTCCACCATCTCCTGCGAATCCAGTATGTCAGGGTTGTATATCTGCGGCACTATGGCCTCTTCCATGTTTTTGAGTCCCTGAATATAGTGACCGCGGATAGGCTGGGCACATACAATCTTGATGTCGGGATTCATAATCTTCAGAAACTTGGTGAGCCCCATCAGCGTGCCCGAAGTACCTATTGCACCCACCAGATAGTCTATCTTGCCACCACTCTGCTGCCATATCTCTATGGCTGTGCTTTTGTAGTGAGCCATATAGTTACCTGCATTCGAGAACTGATCCGGCATGAAATACTTCTCTGGATTTGCCTCCACCAGTTTGTGAGCCATCCTTATGGCCCCATCCGTACCCTCCTCGGCAGGGGTGAGAATCACCTTGCCCCCATACGAGCGGATAATTTTCCTTCGTTCGATGGACACAGCCGAACTCATCACTATCTCCACAGGGTAACCTTTCACTATTCCCGCAATGGCGAGTCCTATACCGGTGTTGCCCGAAGTAGGTTCGATGATGGTTTTGCCAGGATAAAGTTTTCCTTCTTCTTCTGCCTGTTCCACCATAGCCACGGCAATGCGGTCCTTGATGCTTCCCGTAGGATTAAAGCCCTCCAACTTAGCATAGATATTCACATCCGCATTCGGGCAAAGCCTGTTGATCCTCACCAACGGCGTATTACCTATCGCTCCTAAAATATTATCGTGTATCATAATCTCAAATCTCTCAGATCTTGGCTGTTGTTCACCTTCTTCCCATCCTTTATCACTATGCCATGGTAGTCCGTGCCAACCTTCTGTCCTGCGAGGTTGAAGCATGTACCATTTGGACATGTACCATGTGTAATTTTCTGCGAAACGTCTTCTATTCCGCTGCCATCAAGCTGGAAACCACACACCGTGTCGGGTAGAGTGCCAGAGGCTGTACTGAGGGCCATGATGTGTGACACCTTGCTGCCAGTGGCATCGACCCTATATACATTGCCGTCCCAGACAAATGAGTCGCCTGCCTTGAGATGGGTCCATGCACATATGTCGCTGAGAGTGAACACACTGCCATAGCGCAGGAAGAGTTCGTGCGGACTGTAGAATGCCAGGTCACTGATGGTGGCTGTGCTGCCCGTGAACTGCAGTCCGATGTCAAACAGGGCATAATCAGCCGTACTGCCATTCGACGAAAATGCCACCTCGTCGTTACCCCACACTCCCCAGTTGTCGGACACGGACTGGCGAAGGTCCCAGATGAGATAGGTCTCGCCGCCACTGGTCACGGTGGTTGTAGGAGTGAGATTGCTGTTCTTCCCCATCATCCACCAGATGGTGGCCCCAGTGGCCGAAAATCCCTTGCCACGGAGTACGAGCAGATACTGTGACGGCATATAGCTCATCTTCCCCGATATGCTCTGCGAGGCCTCGATGTTGGTATATGTCTCGCTGGTGCTGCTCACCGTCACCTTCATGTCGCCTGTGGTGGCATCCTTGGTGAGGGATTTCACATTATGCTGACCGGCAAAATTCTTGGCATCAAACTGATATGGAGTGAGCCTACGCTGTGCTGGTTCGTAGCCGGTACAGAGTTTCACATAGAACACGCCTCCAACAGTGGCATCGTCCACGCTGCGGAATTTCACCGTGACATGGTCCTTGCCCTCTGTCAGTTTTTTGTCGAGCGGATATTCGTACTCCACAAACACCGACGACGTATTGCCCTCCAACACCTGTTGGCGCAGAATCACATCATCGGCCATCACACTGAAACAGCGGTTTGTCTTGTCAGCCCCCCAGTAGCGCACCACGATACTCACCTTGTCGGCATCCTCCTGCGGCACACCAGCAAGCGACAGATCGTAACTGAACCATCCTCCTCCCAGACAATGGCGATAGTCCTGACTCTCGTGAGTGCCTGTGACGTGTTCTCCTTCACTTGATGTCTTCAGGTTGTGTTGTTTCTCACCCACAGGATCGGTATCCGAGGTATTTCCAGCATCTGCGGCATCGATCACGGTACGGGTTACGGGCACAGCCTTGCCTTCTGTACGGGCAATCCACACCTCCATGGCACTGCGTCCACGATTGGCCCATGCATAGTATGGGATGGCAGTGATATGGTAGTCAACCAGGCTCGTAGTCCCCGACTTGCTCACCAGACTGTGTCCTGTAACGTCGAGCGTCATCACTCCACCCAGCAGGTTTTCGTTGTAGGCATAGCTGACTTCGTCGTCGGTCTTCACCACACAGTTGCTCACCAGCCCACCATTGTCGTTGCTCTCTAATGCAAATACTATAGGTCCGCGCTCGAGTGCCACACGTCCCGCATCGTCGCTCACACTGGCATGTGCCAGCACCTTGTGCACATCCATTGGCAGCGAGAAACTCACCTTGTCGCCATCCTGCCACTCACGGTCGCCGATGACCATATATCCTCCGCTCATGGTGTATGCCACCTCCTCACCGTTGACCATCACCTTGATGGCCGAGTCGGTGGTGTCGGTGTAGCGATACAGGTTGCTCGGCACAGGTTTGCCGCTTGCCCATCCCGGTTTGCGGATAAGCAGACGGAAGTCGCGTCTCTTGAGGTCGGAAAGCGTGATGGAGACCTCTCCGTCGAACGGATAGTCGGTGGTCTGACACACGGTCACTGCCCCACCCTTCATATCGATGGTGGCGGTGTTGTCCATGAAGAGATTGACATACAAGTCGCTGTCCCGATGGGCATAGATATATCCTGGTACTGAAGGCACGAACCTGCACAGGTTGCTCGGACAGCAGGCACAGCCAAACCACTCGCTGCGGCTGTAGTCGAAATCGGCTGAAAGAGGATTTGGATAGAAGAATGTCTTGCCGTCGAGACCGATGCCACTGAGCAGACCATTATACAGAGTGCGTTCGATGACGTCGTAGTATTTCGAGTCGCCGTTCATGAGGAACATTCTCCAGTTCCAATACACATTGGCAATGGCAGCACAAGTCTCGTTGTATGCCGTAGCGTTAGGCAGTTCGTAACCAGCGCCGAAAGCCTCGCCGTTATGGCGTGCTCCGATACCGCCGGTGATGTAGTATTTCTTCCCCACCACATTCTGCCAGATGGTGTTGATGGCCTTTATGTAGTCGGCATCGTTCATCATCACCGCCACATCAGTCATACCGCTGTACATATATGCCGCCCTCACGGCATGTCCCACGGCCTCGTCCTGCTCTGTGACAGGCTTGTGTATCTGGCAGTATTCACGTCCCAGACTCGGACTGCTGTCGGTATTGCCTCTCAGGTCGAGGAAGTACTTCGCCAGGGCCATATATTCGGGTTTGCCCGTGATGCGATAGAGTTTCACGAGTCCCATCTCCACAATCTGGTGTCCCGGTTCGTAGCGCAGTCCCCTGCCCAGGAATTCCCTCACCAGTAGGTCGGCTGCCTTGGTGGCAATGTCGAGCAGAGATGTCTTGCCCGTAGAGGCATAGTGGGCTGCTGCAGCCTCGAACAGGTGACCACAGTTGTAGAGTTCGTGACTGAGGTCAGGATCGCCCTCCCATCTACAAGGATACACCCACGAGTGGTAGCCCTCAGGATTGCCTGCCGTGCGAGCCGTATAGATATACCCGTCCGACTCCTGCGCATCGGCAATGTCCTGAATAAGTTCGTCCATCGTGGCCTCAAGACTGGCATTCGGCGAGGTCTGTATGCTGTAGCTGATACCTTCTATAATCTTGTATATATCGGTGTCGTCGAAGGTGCATTCGGTGTTGAAGTAGCCCTCTTTCTTTCCCGCAGCCTTGAGGAAATTGTCCACGCGTCCTGTGTTGTAGCACTGTTGCAGGGCTATCGGGATGGTCACTTCCTGGTTCTGCTTTATGCGCGGAGCCCAGAATCGGTCGCTCACTTTCACATTTGCAAACGACACGTTGCTTATCGGATAGTCGCCGAAGTCGGTGGCAGGCAGGTCGATGTCCCATGCCGGTTCGGTGGTGTCGTCGGTGGTACCCAGCACTATGTTGCGGAAGTCCACCAACTGCGAGTAAGGCACACTGGCATACAGGCGCCAGTAGTTGAAGAATTTCTCTTTCAGAGTCTCACCCTCCATGGTCTCTACGAAAGCAAGGATGGCATCTATATATGTAGTGTTGCGTTCCAGTCCTATGCCTGCTTCGGCCGAGGTGTTGTAGTCGTCGTATATATCCTCCTTGCTCACTCCCAGCAGTCCTTCGAGCATGATGCTCAACGTACCGGTACGATCTACTCCGTAGATGCAGTGGTAATACACGGGGTTGCCCTTTTTGAGGTTGTCATAGACGAAGAGGAAGTCCTTCTTGTAGTTGGCAGGAAACTTTTTCAGTCCATCCACGTAGTAGGTCTTGTTGCTGATGCGCTTATATGCCACGTTCTTTCCCAGTGGTGAAGCCGTGATGCTGAGTGCTTCGGCATCGCTGCGCATGTCGAGTTCGGCCTTGATGCCGGCAGCCTTTAGTTCCTGCTGCACATCGGCTGGCAGGGCATGCTCACCGTTGAGTTCGGCTCCGCGGAAGAGCAGTCCACTCTTTATGGTGTGGCCATCTGTGGTCTGCATACCGCCAAGGTCGTGGTAGCGTACCTTACCCATACTCTCCACCACATTCAGCGTGAAGGTGAACTTCACAGCCGCCTCGCCACACACCAGGAAGAACTCACCCGCATACTGCGTTCCTGCTGTTGCCGTCTTCCCGGAGAGAGCCTGCTGACCGAACCACAGGTCCCACCCTGTGCTTGAGTCGCACTGTATGAACATACGCGAGTTGGCCGAGTTGTAGTTCGAGCGTTCCCCGTTGGCTTTGAACCAGTTGTCGTTGTTGTTATTCAGATAGGTCTGACCCGTCTCGTGAAACCACCACACCGTAGTTGCCTTCAGTTTGCTGGCTGTGCATCCCATCAAGGTGGCCAGTTTGTCATACTCGGGTGTATAGATGGCATGGTCGTAGGCCGTGTTTGGCATCTGCGTAATCTGTAAGTCATACACCGCCACCAGCGAGTAGTCCGTCTTGCTGCCCGTTGACGACAGTTGCAGCGTCACTATCTCTGCCGTCTCCTGCATGGTTGCTGTCACACTGCCGTGTTCCTCAGAATCGGCAAACACCCTCAGTGCCAGTACCAGCGCCAGGGCTAAAGTCAGTGTCTTTTTCATTTGTTAAATTAATTTTCCGCAAATTTACGAAAAATTTATGACACTGCCAAATTTATTATATGAATCGCCCCAAGATTTCTCCTCATCATCCGACACCTATGTTGATAGGCATCTTGCACATTGCACAAAAATTTTTTTTGTGTTTGTTACTTTCACGCACAAACCATCACAACGATGCCATTCCCAGTACTGCCAATACAGCCGTGATATTTTTACTTTGTGTCTTTTTTCACAGATTTATTGGGGAGTTTTATAATGTGACAGAAAAAATTTTGATTTTTCATTTTTTATCGGTATACTTGTAGTGTAAGTAGAGTTCAACTCCCATAAAATAATCAATTAAATTTATGAAGGTAAAAAATTTTTACAACGAAACAGAAAGCACAGTACTTGACCCTCTCGCCATGGACCTTACCATGGAAGCTGCAATGGCAGCAATGGCTGACATGATGGAAGAATTTGGTAAACACATTCTGTCATTCTCAGAAAAGGAAACCAAAGACAATCTCTGTATTGGTTACACGGCCAACCTTAAGACCGTAAAAAAACGTAACCGCAAAGCCACAAAATCTCAAAACAACAAACCCGCATAACCATACTCAGCAAACACACAGGATAGCAAAAAGGGTCACGGAACTTTCCCTCCGTGACCCTTTTCATCTCTTTATAATATCAATAAACGCCAAGGCATCGTCTGGCAGGCTATACTCCAGCCGCCCCTTGTCGCGCAGTTCCATCAGCAGCCGGCCCGTGAGGTTGGAACCAACCCACTTGTCTCCTTCGAGTTTGGCACTCCAGGTATCTGCCTTTTTATTTGGATTTGGTTGCTGCTCTACGATATACATGCCTTTGCTACGGTCCAGTGCCTCACGGAAAGCCTCACATTGCTCATATTTCTTCTGTATGGCAAACTTCAGCGCATCAACAATCATTCTGCCCCAATCCCCACGGCGATGGTCAGGTTCATAACTTTTGGCAGTCATCTTGACGTTACGCGATATCCTGCCGTTTGCTGTCTCGCCCTTCCACACCTTCGCCACGATCTCCGGATCATTGAACTTCATCATCTGGAAGATGTGCTCGCACGACCTGAACTCAACTCCATCAATGCATATTGGCGTTGATGCCATATTACTCAATATACCCCATTCTGCATGGGTGCTGCAGAAGGCGGCACATTCCGAGGCTGGGTACGACTTAATGCCGTCATACTCAGGATAGAACTCCCTGATAAAAGGATACACGCAGTGCTTGTTCCTGGTGCCTACCCCCACTTGTTCCACTTTCACAATCCTGATACAATCCTCATTGAGTACGGCGCGGTTCTGTTCGCCATCAGGTTTTGTCTGGGCATGTGGCCACACCAGGAAGATGATGCCATTCTCGCTCAGAAACTTCGACACGGCATTTTCTGCCCTTGCATCTGCCTTGCCTGTCATCTGCCTAATGGTACCCGTCTGTCCTGTAATAAGGTTGCCCACATACTTCCGGAAGAACTTGCCCATGGCCTTAGCCTCATCGGGTATCTGGGTGCCAAGAGCATTCTCTATACGTCCAACTACCTCTTCACTGACCGGTTTGCAGGAAAAGATATAGTTTTCGTCTGTCAAGTCCGGCACCTCCACCGTATATACAAAGCAGGTATCCACGTCGTTTGCCTTTCCAGCCTTGGCAGCATACACAGCCGCTGTGGCAAAACTGGAAGTGATGTAGGTACCTTGTCCAAACTTCGACTTACCTTCTCCTTCTCCGAGATGAGCGAGGGAGAACCCGTCAAACAACCTGCACGTACCATGATAGAAGGTTTGCATAACCACTTTAGTTATTCAGTTCATGTATAGTTGCATGTACAGGATAGTATATCAATGCATGTGTAACGTCAACCTTCGCATCTTTCAAAGCCTTTGCATAAGCTGATAGCTGTGCATAGTGTGTTTGGGTATGTTCGCCAAGGGCTACACCCTGGAAGGTCTTGTAGTCGACAAGGATGGCGTGCTTTCCTGTAGCATCGGTATAGTGCCAAATCAAATCAATCTCTCCTCTCAATGTTCTGCCGTCCGAAAGTGTAAGCATAAATGGAAGTTCCCTTTCAATCTTGTCCACTTCACTCTGTGGATATTTTGCCCGGAGCTGCTCATAAAGCCAGTCGGCAGAGCGCAGGATGGCATCGACATGTCCCGAGAGTTTGTCTGCAACGCCATAACCCGCGATGGTGTTGATGGCAACTTTGCGATTGTGCTCATAGTCACCATTCCTGTATGCGGCGAAGATGTCATGAATGCAGGAACCAATGGCGGCATAGTCGTTACCCCAGCCATGTGTGTCGATTTCAGTGTCTTTCTCTGGCCAGGATGAGAATGAGGTGTATCCTTCAAATGCCTCAATCTTGCTGGGTGAGAGATAGCGGTCGCCGAAGTCTGTATGCGACTGTGGCTTACCCACGAGAGTATAGGTGGGTTCTGTGGTATCGATTTCCTCATCGGTTGGAGCAGAGACGTCCTGTCTCGTGGCAACATGTTCTGTCAGACCCCAAACGTTGTCTTTGCTGCAGTTTTCGAGGCCAACGTTTTTCAGCCAGGCAAAGTCATCGCTGATGCCCAAAGTGTACAAGCAGTCCTTTGCACGTGTCATCCCCACATAGAGGAGTCGGCGCTCTTCGCCTTTGGTTCGTTCCTTGAGTTGCTTGTAGAAATCCATTCCCATGATACTGTCCATCATAGGCTTGGCAGGCTTGCCGTTGAGACCCTTGATGATGTAAGGGAAGAAATGGAGATAGTATTCCTTTGCAAACGGATCCTGTTCTGTGGCATTGTCCTTAAGAACCACTTCACGCACACGCATGAACGATTTCTTTATCAAGGTGCCATCGTCTAGGGTGTCTTCATTCAGTTCGTTGAGGATAACGACAGGCCACTCCAATCCCTTGGAACCGTGATAGGTGAAGACCTTGACAGTATCAGATTGATTGTCCTTCTCCTTGTCTGGTTCTATGGTATTGAGGTAGTAAATAAATCCACTGATGGATGTTCCGAGCCCCATCTGCAAGCACATCTGGTCATAGTCATCGGCAAGATGCTGCAGGGTAGACAGATTCTGTTGGCGGATATGCTGGTCTCCCCATTTGGCGACGAGGGCCGGCAGATTGCACTCATAGATTATTCCGTGTACCATCTCGGGAACGGACAGATGCTTGAACTTCTCAGTCTGGCGTACAATCTCCTTGACAGCTTCAGCATCCTCTTGCCAATTGTCATCGGTCAACTTCCCTTCTTCATTGAAATGCTTATAGTTTCCGTCATCGTCCGTTGCCCAGATGTAGTTGATGCGGTCGCGAAGAATCTCATCAGTTGTCTTGCCCCAAAGCAGACGCATCAAGTCAGCAATGACATGTTTGTTGCTTGGATCCTGGATGAACAGCAAAAGCGAGACGACAAGCTGTACTTCGATACGCTGCATGATGGCATCCTCAGACTCTGATACAGGAATGTTGAACTTACGCATGGCTTTCACAACATCCTTGATGGTATCATTCTTACGGCAGAGAATTGCTACATCCTTCGGACGTATCTCAGTCGGTTCGCTGTCACGTTTGCCGCTATGAACGAGCATGCCGGAATTGAGAAGCTCCTTTACTTTGATGGCGATGGCATGCGGATCTACTTTCTTTTGTCGGCCATCTCGTGGGATATTATGCCAATGCAGTAATGGTTTGGAGGTAAGGTCGTCCTCCTTAAAGTGAGGTGAGAGCGTGATGCAAAGCGGGTCGATATCTCCCTTGAACTTATCGGCAAATACGGCATTGACAAGATTCACGAGTTCTGCTCTTGAACGCCAGCTTTCCACGAGTCGTCCTGACCCCAGGTGATTGTCTCCCTCTTCAGGATGTATCTCATCGTCATCGTAGAACTTGAAATGCTTGGATACAGAGTTTACAAGGTCGGTATCAGCACCACGGAATCCATAGATTGCCTGTTTCGGGTCACCCACCCAATAGGAATGTCCACCTACGGGAGCTATCAGTTCTGACAGGCGGTTGAAGATCTTGAGCTGGATAGGATTCGAGTCCTGGAACTCGTCAACCATCACGAGTCGGTAGTTGTCGCGGATATAGTCCATAACCTCCTGCTCGTTGGTTATGAGATGCAGGAAAAGCCGCTCCATGTCATTGTATGAGATGATATGATTGCGCTTCTTGTATGCAATGAAGTCGTCACGCCATTCCTTTGCAAGGCGGAAGACGGACTCGATGTAGGCATCCATAATAGGCTTGTCAGAGGCCGATATGCTGCTATCTTCCAGCATTACTTTTAAGGCAGCAAAGTTTGGACATTCTTTTCCTGCTGTTTTTTCGGAACATGGTTTTTTGAGCAGTTCCTTTGCAGACAGAAGCCACTCATGGTCTCTTGTCTCTGTCAACAGGCGTTTGACTCCTTTCCTACCCAAATCACCAGGGTCGTTATCTCTTGTAGTGTGGGCTTCGCAGAAATCGCCATATTCTTTGAGTGCTTTGGCGATGAAGTCATAATCGACGTGTTTACCACGATATATCTTTGCGGTTGTATCAATGCTTCTCTTGATACTTTCTTCCACGTCATTCACATCATAGTACTCCATCTTTTCCACTACGTCCTTGAGATGACGTTGCCAGAACAGGTAATCGGGATGACCATATCCATCTACTATGTCGAAGTAATCGCGGAATTTGCGGAAAGTCTCCAATTCCTTCTGCTTCTTTTGCTTGCCATCTTCGTCCCTGTCACTTACGATGCGAGCCAACGACTGACTCATGTAGAAATCCTCATCGCGCTCAGAGATGGTCTGGATGTCAGCCCCATAGTCCAGCAGATACCAGAACTTCTTGATGAATTGAAGCGCTACAGAGTGTACGGTGCCAATGGCAGCACTGTCTATCTGGGCAGCCGCATTGAGATTGCCTGCCTCAATAATCTTCTGACGTGCTTTCTCGCGGAATTCTGACGCTGCAAGTTCTGTGAATGTGGTAAGGATAACCTGAGAAGGACGGAGGATGGAATTCCCGTCGTTGTCCATCTCTGTAAGTTCATCTGCCAGAATTTCTGTAAGGGTATAGGTCTTTCCGCTGCCTGCACCTGCATTGATATATGTGATATTTTTCATTTCAGTCGTCCTTTAAGTATTGGGTGTGATGTTGCTTTCTCTGATGGCTCTGCATTCGCATTTTCAAAGGTCTGTTTCTTGGTTGGTTTGAAAATCTGTTCCGATTCCTTCTTGGCAGAAACAAAGACTCTGTTGGCACCTCTGCCTTCGTATTCCTCATCTACATTGAGAGGACATAATCCCATTGCCTCAATGTTGGCATAATAGCTGTCTTTGTCATCGCTGACAACCATCATCTCAGACTCCTCGATATGACCTCTGTGGAGTTCTTCCATGCGGAACTTATACGATGCCTGAATCTGGTCAAAGAGATCCTTGTCAGAAGCAGGTTCAATCTGTTTGATGAGTTTGCTGTTGGGAATTGCCTCGAAGTCGGTTGTCACGAGTTGCTTGCGAGGCATAAGATAGTATGCCACACCTGCTACCTTCTTTCCTTTGTATGTTTCGAGGACAGCCTGACGGTAGAGTTCCAGCTGTATGGCAGTATTGTCTTTCAGGTGCTCACCGTATTTCTTGCTGTAACTCCATTTGAAGTCTATGATGACATATTCGTCACCCTGCTTTACCAGGTAGTCAACCCTTGCTCCGAACTTCCCTATAGTAGGAAGATTCAGCGTTTCTTCATCATTCTCCGGGAAGGCCATTTCGCAGCCGACGGGAGTCCATTCCTTCCTCTCCATGATTTCTATCAGTGAGAGCATGCTGTCTTTCAGTTGCGTTCTGAACTCTGCCAAAGTTGAAGCATTCTCTGGCAGACGCATGATGAGACCAGTGGCGTCGATGGCACTCTCCAGCCTTTCGGTGAACTCCGACTCAGTCAACTGCCGCATGGTATCAAGGGAGCAACCGGCATCTTTTGTGATGTGCTCAAAGAAATGGTGGGCTACAAGACCTGTAGTAATGGACACATTGCTGAGCTGCTCATCATCAGGTGTTGCAAGCTTTGCCACATATTGCATCACGTAATTGAATGGAAGCTGAATCAGTGTGTCAAGCGACGTGTTGCTCTCCTTGTGTCCGGGATAGTTAATCTCTCCCAGTTCGAGCGCTTTGACAGGCTGAAGAACCTCGATGGCATTTGTTTGCGACGACGTGCCGACAAGAGGGAAGAGGGAAGCAACCTCGGTTGGTGTAAGGTCAATTCCAGCCTGCCCACATGTGTATCGTGCTTCCGACACTATTGGGTGTTCTCCGAGGCGTGTCGTACCGTTGTATTTGCTTCTGACGAGAATGATACGCTCACATCTGCCCAGGGCCCGCAATTTCTCTTTACGGCTGGTCTGCAGGTGTTGAGCAAAATCTGGTATGACACACCCGTTGACGACCAGATATTCCTTTTCTTTCGCACTCAGGAAGTCGTACGGATCGCGTTCAATGTCTTCTTCCTGACAGTCAAGCCAAATCAAAGTCTCGGCATCCTTGGCCAGGGCTCGAACATCATTGATGACATTGATAGCGCCGACTTGATCAGTTTGCAGTGAGTAGTCCATAGGACAGTAGATCTGCAGTATAAGTTTCTCTATCTGTTCATAGTCAATCATGTCCGCAAGTGAGGTCAGTGCCGTATGGAAAGAATGCAGATATGCGGAGAGTTCATGCAGCTGAGCATTTAGTTCCATCGGCAATTCTTCGTCGGCATAGTGTCCGGTAATCCATTTCTGTAGATTCTCGGCATACCCCACGACTTCCGATTTGCTTATTCCTTTGCTGTAGTCCTTGCGTATAGGTTCCAGGAACGGCATCTTCTTTGCCTTGGCTATACCTCTTGCCTGAGGTGAATCGTTACCATCCTTGCCGAGGAACTCAAAGGTTTCGATGATTTCGTCCCAGTCATCACGAACCTCGCCATCCATCCTTTCCACCTTGTTGCCGAAGCCACCGTGCGACATAAGTTGCTTTGCCAGGCTGTATCTCAGCTTGCCCGGAATGGGCGACATCGGCAGCATCAGGTACGACACCAGGTTGTTGATGTTCAGCGGACGAGAGAAGATGCTCATGCTCAGTTTAAACAACTGTAGCAACTGAGGATTGCTGTCCTTCAGCGACGAGTGAATCAGAGGTCTGTTCCAAGTGTAAAGGGTATGGTTCAGGCGTGTGTTGTCCCTGTTTACCACCACGGTCCCTTTTGGGAGTTCATCTATCTGTGCAAACCACTCGTAGGCATCGTTCACGTCATCGAACTCCAAATACTCTATCTTGTAAGGATCAAGCCGGAGCTCTTCTGCAACATTGGTAGTGATGACTTCTGTGCCATTCTCTTTGATAGCATCCAGGGTCTTCTGAACCAGATAGGGTATTTCATGCCAGGCGGTATCTATCTTGATGTTTTCAACTTCACCCGAGAGGATATCTCCTTTGGCGTATTCGTTGCACACTGCCTTCCAACAGTCAGCGTTTCCTGTTGACCTGAAATCTTTCTCTATCTTGGCAAGTGCCTGAATCTTTGTGGCGCTAGCGTCACTGCATGTGCCGTCCCAACCAGCCATGACCAGTGCATCACGCCACTTGAGCAGTCTGCCTGCCACGCCGATAGGGTCCATTTCAGCGGCTTTTTCGAAGAACATATCGGAACAGTGTCTCAGCATTGCATTTTGATAGTCGGCCTCTCGTTCAACGTCAGACTTCGCCTCCATATGCATGCCGGCACGGAGTTGCAATTGCCTGAGCAGACCGAGATTACCTACATATAACACACCCATCTCGTTCGGAGAATCCCCCACGAACGGGTCACTGTCGTAAAAAGGACTATAGATAATTTTCATAGTTTACAACATTTATCAGCGGTTTCACACTGCAAAGTTACAAAAAAATTCCGACTCTGCCAAATTTTTTTCTGCATTTTCCATTCCTAACTCCTGATCGTCTCCACGAGCGAGCTGTTAGCTATTGGCTATTAACCCTCCAACCTCTCAACTCTAACACATACGGATGGATGTTGCCATCGTTGTCAGTCTTTCAGCAGGTCGATTGTGTACTCCACAGGCATGTCGTGGCAGGCATCGAGGTCGAGGCCAGTCTTGAGGGCTATGGTGTAGTGGTCCTGGTCGTACACCCACTCGCGGTAGGCATTGAGCAGGTAGTAGTGGTACTGGTCGGCAATGAACGAGTCCACGTCGTCGTAGTCGTCTATGTCTTCGCCCCATGGACTGAAATAGTCGGTAGTGTACTCAGGCGGAAAAGCCTGGTGCTCGTCCCAATAGTTGCGGAACTGTTCCTCCGTCATGGCCGGAGTGAATTCTCCGCTGCTGATATCCTCGTCCAGGTTGGAGTCTAGCACCACCTCCTCGTCGGGGTTAGTCTCTTCGAAGAGCCAGTATTCGTCTACCATCTCGTAGAAGGCATCGGTAATCTGGCGGTCCATCCGTTCCAGTTCCCTGTGACCTGCCGAGATGGCCTTTCCTACCTCTGTTTCCGAGATTTCCTCTGCCTTGATACGCGACAGCGTGTCGTAGGCCTTGTTTGATACCATGAGGTCGATAGAGTCCTCACTTCCAATACCGCATCCACAGCAACTGTAGCCGTAGCATGCATGAAGGTTTACTTTAATTGGTTTCATGTGTTTTTGTGTTTTAGTTTTTTTATTCTACAAAAAGGGTTAGATTCTGCGTTGCAGAGGCAAAGTCGAATTCCACCATCTCGCCTAGCAGGTAGATCCCTGCCTTGTTCAGCAATTTCCGGTCGATGTCGGGTTCCGTACCATCCACGAGACACCTGCGGCATATGGTCAGTATCTTGCCCATAGCATTGCCCCCACGGATCACGCCCTTTTCGTCTGGATAGGCAGCCCACACAGGGTCGTTCTTCACCACCTCCACTATCACACCGTCTTCGGGCATGCTCCTGAGCAAGTTGGCAAAGTCCTGGTTACGCAGGCATTTCTGCCACACGCACCACAGCATCCACTGTAGCCTGAACTCCGGGAAGTCGGATCGGACAAGATTCCTGTACTTTGCCTTCGAGCAGCGCTTGGCATATACCCCCGATGGCATTCTTCGGATATACTCCTGTATCTCCACGCTCTGGGCATCATCCGTGCTCCATTCGCCGCAGAGGTACAGGTGCTCGGTGCCGTACCACTTCACCCCCTGAAACTCGAAGTGGAATCCACCTGCCATGTTGCCCAACCGCCCAGTTTCAAGGCCCTGACATGTGTCCTTCGGACCGCTGTAGGTCAGCAGGTTCAGTTCTGCTGGATTCAAAGTCTCCTGTCTGTCAAGCATAGCCACGGTAACAGCCTCGTTATACTGCCTGGTCCGTGTTTTGATGTTCGTCTGATTCATCTCTGTATCTGTTTTTAGGTTCCCTACCACAAGTATACCGACCCTTTCCGACAAATCAAAATATTTCAGTAAAAAAACTCGCATCCACCTGCCGAAACCTATTTTTTTGTGTTGGTTTGGATATCTGCAGGCAAAGTTGTATAATTGCAGCAAATGACCACATCAAAAGGCACGGCGAAGCCTTTTGATGCGGCTGGCCAAAAAATTGGGGAGTATTATATCCTGCGTATTATAGTATGCAATTTTTAAAACCGCCATAAAGATGCCCTCGAAGTTCCCACAGTCTTCTTCCGCTTTTAGCATTGTTTATCATGCTGTGTATTGCATCAGAGACGTATTTTTCATTTATTGAAAATCTTTTCATGTTACATCTTATCCTGTTTTCTATGATAATATTGTGTTTTGAAACTACATTTTCCTCAATATTGTCAGCATCATCAAAGAAAGGTATTTGAAACTTAAATCTTCTTCCAATTTGTGTAAACACATCATCTGCATCCGTCATATCTGAATATGAATCTTTTTCACTTATTTTAGAAAACGCCCCATGACCATCCCTTTCCCAATATTGGTATTTGATGTCATCACCTCTGTTGTCAATCCATATCACACCTTCCTGTTCAAATTTTTCTCCAACGTGTAATGCGTCATCAAGGGAAATATTATACACTACAAATGACGGTTCCGGTTCACCATAACATCCTTTAACTGGGAACCATGCAAAATTTCCGGTTCTTAAATATACTTTCAATTTCTCACACAATCTGTCATTGGAGTCTTTAGGTAAGTGATTTGTTCCTGTTAATGGGTTTGCTGCTGTCAATATAGCACAAGTCTTGATATTTTTTGTATTTCCCTTGATTGCCTGTATTGCCTTTTGCCTCCTTGATGTTTTTTTCAATACCTTCTTCACTAATTTCTTAATGACTCTGTGTAACTGTGACTCCGTGAGTCTAATTCCATTCGTTCTTTTCATATTGCCAAATTGTGCCTTATACTAATACCCCTCCCCACCCTCTCTAACCTCATCTATCCCAAGTATACCGACATTTTCCGACAAATCAAAATCTTTCAGCAAAAAAATTGCACCCACCTGCTGAAACCTATTTTTTTTGTGTTGATTTGGATATGTCGCAAACTTTACTATATACCAAGCCGCTTT
>R03__coassemble_290_pt1 | contig 30392 bp, 15 predicted proteins | sample R03__metabat2_high_PE_038 | metagenome-assembled genome bin R03 | reverse complement strand
CACTAAAACTGTGTCTTTTCCTGAATAAGGTTGACAGTTTTAGGCGGGTTTGTACTGAAAAAGTTTACTATTTCCTGAGTTAGTTGGCATCGCCCTGAAAAGGTTGACATCACACTGGAAAAGTTTACAAATAAAAAATTAAATTTTATCTAAAATTTAACGCACATATTTTGTTGTAGTGTGCATACACCTTAAAAAACGCGCACAAAGATTAAAGGCATGTGCAGTGAAGCGAAAAATTAGAAATCTTTAAAATTTGGAAACAAATGTTTATCATTCTAATAATAAATTTGGTAGTTTCAATTTTTTTGCGTATATTTGTAAATCGAACGCAATGCAAGTATTGCGGAGAGCAGATAGAAAGCAAACAAAAAAAATTATTACGATTATGAAACGTTTTGTTGTTGTATTGGCATTGGCCTTGGGATGCATGGCGCAAATGTGGGGACAGGATATCTGGACTAATGAGAACGATATAAATGAATGTTCCTCGTCGCTGGAGATAACGCCCGACAAGGGGTATGTGCAGTTTTGGACTGTAGCGAGCTGGACTGAACTATCATTCACGATAACATACACTTTTCCAGATGGCACGGCAACGTATAAAGGAGTTTATACTGGGTCTGTAGTCGCACAAGAAATGACGGACATGAGTGCCAGCTCCACAATGACTGGTTCTACAGGTGTCCAGCATGATATAGGTAAAATCCTTGTACGTGCCGGCAAGTATAATAAGAGTGCGTCGAGTGTGGAAATGAGGGTGTATTTCCAAAAAATGCCTAAAGACTGTACAGTGACAATGAGTGTGATATTTACAAGGCCAGGTCATGGTTGCCTAGAGACCTTTACCATCACCGACGGCAGCAACATAACGATTGTTGATCCTGTGCTCGACACGCAGGTGAATCCTGCCTCTGATTCTGGAGAGGTGGGACAGCAGAAGGTGTATATATCCTCTACTTGCGACATAACTAAATACCGCTGGACTGACTCGGAAAATCCAAATACGGTAAACAACACGAACGACACGAAGTCGCTCCTGGTGCTCGACCTGCCGCCTGTGGACAAGACCACGACCCGCGAGGTGGAACTCTACACCACCACCAAGGCAGCCTCGAACAACGACATAGACTGGACCTTCATGCTGACAAGGGATGTGACCTGCCAGCCATTCCACGAGATAGGTGCAGGCAATGTGGATTTCACAAAATACGAGACAAACGGATTGTCAAAACTTTCCTCTGCCGGATATTACATCGATATAGATGAGTTCAAAGAAGGCAAGCGCAAATACATTCAGCTGTGCAACGGTTCGAAAGTGGCTGCTTTCGACCCTGTGAATAACTGTCTGGTAGAGAAGAGTGCCAACGACAATAATGATACGTCCACACTCTTTACGATTGTAGCCAACTACTCCTTGGGTTCTACCGACTACTTTCTTTTTCCGTATGGATATACCGATGCGCTTGGAGTGGACGACAAGAATCAGAGTCCGCATCTCGGTGGGACGTACAATACTTGGTCTCGGTATAATGACATGCTCATTTCCAATGGCTATGTCATCCAGAGTGCATCTGCAATCCTGCAGTTTATGAACGACGGCAGCATTAAGGTGGCCAGAAACAGTGGATCCTCACGCCAGGTGCTCTCATTGCGATACTACGGGGTATATCCCGACATGGCTGTGAGACAGCAAGTCAATCCTGACGACAAGAAACTGAGACAGCCGAAGAATGTGGTGAGATGGCTGGTGAGCGACATAGAGGACGAGGACGTGATGGATGGTGACCAGTTCGTGGTACAGAGAGCAACTAAGGCCGATTTCTCGGATGCAACGACAGTGGAGAGTATTGGGTTCGACGAAGCCATAGACACACTGGAGATAAACGGAGTGAAGACAGGTGTGTTTGAGTTTGTGGATGACGACGAATCGGCACTCTACAACAAGAACGAGCGTGGACTCTACGCCAAGGAGGGTGTGTTGCCAAAGATGTACTACAGAGTGATGCGTGCCACGGTATATGGCATGTGGCCAAACAATATGGGCAAGTATGCCCTGACGAAGGAAGTGAACCTGCAGTCCGTGATACCAAGCATCAGCGCACTCACCGTAGCACGCTGCAGCGACTGGGAAAACGACAAGAGGGCCGTGCTTACAGTGACGATGGCCAACCCAGTGGACGCTGTGGCAGGTGCAAGAAAATACATCTGGGACGAGAATGCCGACATAGTGATAACGAGGAAAGGCTATGCTGATGTAGATAAGATAGGCGTGGACAACAACTGCGAGAAGAAGATAACCATCAAGGGCAGCGACGTAACATGGGATGCCAAGAACGGATGCTACACAGCCACTGTGGAGGATGCGCTGACATATCCATATACCTATTACTACTACGTAGCTACGATAGACACCACGAATGCTGTGTACCCAACAGAAGCATTCAAGGCCAAATCGACCGACATGGAAGACGCCTTCGAACTGTATAACGAATCGGCAGCACTGGTGAGCAATCTCCAGGCCACACAGGGCGAGGAAAACGGAAAGGTAGTAGTGAGCTGGGAAGCCGAAGACGGACTCTTAGATGGATTTGAACTGGTAAGACAGACGTACTTGGGGGGTTCAAGTGATTCAAACTTTGGTGAAGAGAAGGTGCTGATGAAGGATACGAAGTCCATGGCGTATGTGGATGAGGATGTGGCTCCGGATTCGGTATATCAGTACACGGTAAGGGCCAAGATGACCTATCGTAACGAGGTCTATACCAACAACAAGTCCGTACTTGGCTGGGCTTCGGGTATAGGAACGATGAAGGGACAGGTGAAACTGGCCAACGGATCGGCAATGCCTGGACGACTCACAGTAATAGCAAAACGCAGAAAGCCACTCGACAGAGCAGAAGTGAAGGTTGAAGGCGTGGTGCGTATCAAGGCGCTGCATATAGACGAGGGAACAGAAGTGAGCACAGAATGTGACGAAAACGGATGTTTCGCCATCGAAGGACTGGCATACAACGGCAATGACACAGAATTTGACATCAGGGTGGAAGCTGAAGACGGAACCCTCTCGTTCGAGAACTCGCAGGGCGGACCAGGAGCATATGCCGCCACACTCAGCAGAGAGACAAGTGAATATAGCGGCATCATCTTCACCTGCAAGGATGAGTACAGAATTACGGGACGTGTGCTGTATGAGAACTCCACCGTGCCGGTGAGGGATGTGGCGTTTAAGGTGTATTACGGCACCGGCGATACAGGCTATACACTGAAAGATGCAGCAGGAGAGAATATAGTGACCAACCAGAGCGGTAACTTCGACTTCTATGTGCCAAAAGCCAACATAAGGATTCAGGCCTATAAGGAAGGCCACACCATGAAGGGCGAGGGATACATAAAGAACCAAAATGACGAGATACAGTTCATGCCAAGCCGTGACCTCGCAGGACTCCAGATAGCCGACCAGACCAAGGTTCGCCTCATTGGCCGCCTGTGCGGAGGAGACACCGAGGGCGACAAGCAAGTAGGATTCGGTCTGAGCAAGAACAACCTCGGCGACGACCTCACCATAGTGCTGCAACTCGAGGGTGACAACACATCACAGATAGTATATCACGACGACAATCCTGACAACACCACCGACAAATATACAGCAGCACTCGGCACAGATACCACCAGCTACACCGTCGAGAAGAAACGCATAGTGATTCATCCATCTACCGAGACAGGAGAATTTGCCGTGGATCTGTTCCCAGTGAAGTACAAGGTGACCCAACTCTCTGCAAAGGGCTACAGCACACTCTACGGCGAAGGCGAGGGAATGCAGGTAGTGGACCTCAGCACCGACTCGGTGATGGAGGTAAAGAGGTTAGAGGTTCAAGGAGTTCAAGAGGTTCAAGAGGTTACCTATAACGCCATATATAAGAAGGTGTACCACGCTCCGGTGACGGTGACATATCAGCAATCGCTATATGGAGGTGTGTATGACGTAGGCTATATAGGCGAGCAGAAACTGAAGTTGCTGAACATGAGCGGCAAGAAGGAGACGTATGAAATAGCAAAATACGACAAGAAAACCGGAGAGACAAACTACACATTTGGCCACCCTGTGTTCCAGGAAGGCAACGACTACACCCTGAAGGTAAGTGCTCACGAGGACTATTACTACAACGGCACCGACAAGACACGCCTTGACCAAGTGGCACTCAAGGGAGGAACACTCGTGATAGCCAACGGCATGGAAGAGTCGGAATCGGGAGAACAACCACTCAGGACTATAGACCTCGACACACTGGGCTCGGTCACATTTACCTTCACCGCAGGAAACCCAACCTTCGGACTCACTGGCGACGACGCACTGAAGAGCATGAAGATGCAGGTGGATGTGAATGGGCTGTACTACGATGCCGATGTGCTGAAGGGATATGTGCTCGGCACAAGGGTATTAGACAAAGAAGCCCTGCTCTCCATTGACGGCGATATCAACATCCTCGACGTGCTGAGAGACCCACCAGGCAGTAGCAGTTATGCCTACAGGGAAGCAGGAACCACATATACCTGGAGTTACGACCATAGTTCGCTGGCCGAGAGTGAACTCAACATAGAAGGCAAGATCGGTTATGGTGCGCAGAACTACATTGGTTTTGGATATTTGCTCGGAACAACTGTTTCCTTTGTAGCCAGTTTCAATCTCAACATACCATTAACATATCGTTCGCTCGACAAGACCACTGCCGAATACACCATGACCCTCTCGGACCGCATCACCACGAGTAGCGATCCGTTTGATGTGGGAGCCATGGCCGACGTGTATATAGGCGAGCAGGACATGTATTCCATCGTAGAGACAGAGTCGTTCAATATTGTCGATGAAACAGGCCATGCACAGCTAAGCGAGGGCATCCAGAGCGGAGCAATAAAGGTGATGGGTAGCGGGAAGAACAGCGAAGGGAAGGACTACTGGCTCGTGACAGGAACGAAATATCAGATAGGCAAGGGAGTAAAGGCGACATTTGCCTATACACAGAAACACATCCTCGGAGTCATCATTCCACAGATGGAAGATGCCATCAACGAAAAACTGCTCACCTGCAGCGAGAGCGAAGCAAAGGCACTGGCACAGAGCAGTGATGGATTTGTATATCGCCGACTCGAAGCAAAGGAATCGGGTTGCGACTCGGTGTGGGTAGATGGCAACAAGATATACTACAAGCGCTATGTAAGCAACAGCAGCAGTGCTTCGCAAGATCTCGTGAAGGTTTATGCCACTACCATTGCACAGTGGAGAAACATCATCTATCTCAACGAGAAGAAGAAAGTGAACATTCTAGATGGCAGCAAGGCAAATGTGAAATCGACCTCGACAATGAGTGTGGCAGGAACCACAGTGAGCCATTCGGAAGAAGCATCTGGATACTACAGCAAGTATGACTACAGCCTCGGTGCAGCAGCCGTATCAGGCGGAGCAGGAGGAGGTGCAGAAGGCGTAGGCCGTACAAACGGAGGATCTGGGGCTAATGATCCAAACGATGAAACAAGCCTATGGATGGGTGGAATAATATGGGGAATTTCACTTTCAGGTGGCCGTACAACCACCGAAACAGATGACCGTACCTACTACAAGATGAACAGCATGGGAATGGGCTACGAACTGAGTACCAACAACAACGGCTATTTCGACGTGGATATACACAGCATTACTCCTGACTCGGTGACAGTATCGTTCAGTGACAAACTGGTAAGCGACGATTACGAGAAGCAGACCGAAGAAGCAAAGGTACACAACTTCATCTTCATCCCAAGAGGCGGAGCAATGAGGGCACCATGGTTTGCAGTGGATACTACAGTGGTATATACCGACAGCAGAGGAGAGCACGTAGCACTGGGCAGCCAGATGCTGAAAATAGACAATCCGAAGATATACATCGACTCTGCAGTGGTAAGCAACGTGCCACAGGACGAGAAGGCCATACTCACGCTGCACCTGTGTAACGAGACAGAGATTTCAGACCACTCGAAATATCTCACACCTACGGCACTCACCCTGTATCTTGACGATGCCTCGAACCCACAGGGAGCGAAGATATACATAGACGGAATGCCAATTACGGATGGAAGGCAGTTCTTCCTGGAACCAGGACAGAGCGTGACGAAGACCATGGAAGTGGTACGAGGACGGGGATATGACTACGAGAACCTGAAACTCGTGCTCTCTGACCTCACCTACACCCTTGATCATGCAGCAACGTTCTCGGTACACTATATGCCAGAATCTACGCCGGTGAAGATGACAAGACCTGTGAGCGGATGGGTGATAAACACCCTCTCGGAGCAGGACGAAGACGGATATTATCTGCCAGTGGAGATAGGAGGATTCGACATCAACTACGATGGATTTGACCACATAGAGATGCAGTACAAGAAGAGCACTGATGGTGATGACCAGTGGGTGAACCTGTGCTCGTTCTATGTGAACGACAGTCTTTATCAAGCCGCCTCGGGAGAGAAACAACTGATAACCTCGAGTGTAATCAACAACTTCAAGTTCCACGGCGAGAAAGACCCAGTGGAGATGAAATATGACCTGAGGGCCGTATCGTTCTGCCGACTCGGCACGGGATATGTGACCAAGGCCAGCGAGGTGATGAGCGGAATGAAAGACACCAGGGTGCCAAGGGTATTCGGAGTGCCAAAACCATCGAGCGGCATACTCACATACGAAGACGTGATTTCGCTGCCATTCAACGAGGAGATAGCATACAACTATCTGGACGAGACAGCCAATTTCCAGGTGCAGGGATATACCAACAACTCGGATATAGACGAATCGTCGTACCTGAAACTCGGAGCCATGGGAGGCGGAGTCACCAAGGTGGACAGAAACATCTCCATGCATGACTTCACCATCGACATGCTGGTGCGCACACCGAAACCAAACACCATGACATATCCGATGATAGTAGGCGACACATCGAGCAGTTTGGTATTCTGCCTGAACGACTCGCTGAAATGTCTGTCAGCATGGATGAACGGCAGGGAATATCGTTCTGCGACCTACGAAGGAGTGGACTTCACCAAGGGACTTGTGCATGTGGGAATGGTATACAGCATCAAGGACTCAACGGTGAACTTCATAGTAGGCGACAGGCTCTACAAGACAGAAACGGTGACAGACTACTATGAATATTTCGACATGGCCGACAGTCTGAAGGGAGCATGCCACGCCAACGGACCTGTGAAGATTCAGACCTTACTGGGAGAGTTGTATCTCAAGGACATACGCCTATGGAACAAAGCCCTCACCGAACACGAGATAGCAGTGACCAAAGGCAAGAGACTCACCGGCACGGAACCAGGTCTGCTCTGCTACTGGCCACTCGACGAGACCCAGGGCAATGTGGCAGAAGACAAGGCAGGCGGTGCAGACCTCTATCTTACCGGAACCACATGGGAAACACCTGCAGGCCACTCGCTCAGACTCGAAGGCAAGAGTGTGAGACTGCAGCACACTGATAAGTTCCAGCGAGCCGCTACGGATGACTACACGCTGTCGATGTGGTTCAAGGCCGATGAAGTGGCAGAGACAGGGACCACTACCCTGCTCCAGGCTGGTCAGCAAGGTTGGAAGATAGGTTTCGAAGGTGGTAAACTCAAGGCCACTTCGGGAACTCAGGAACTCGGGAATTCGGGATCGCTGGATTCAGGAATCTCGCTCACGGATCACAGCTGGCATCATCTGGCCATTACAGTAAGCCACACCCACAACACCGCAGCATTCATGTTTGACGGCGCACTCGTAGAGCAAACCCAGGCCGACAGCATTGGTGGATTTGCATCAGATATAGTTCGATTGGGAAGCGAAGGATTCAAGGGAAATATCGACAACCTCACCTTCTGGCACGTGGCACTGCCGGTGAACTACATCAAATCGACCTACAACACCTCACCTTCAGGCAAGGAGATGGAACTGCAAGTATATCTGCCATTCACAATGAACCAGAAGAACGATCAGGGAACCATCATGGATGTGTTCAGTCCATACAACATGGTCATCAACTCATCAGGCACATACAGCAAGGACACCATGCTTGTGGTGACAGAGGGTATTGAGGACGGAAGTGCACAAGCTCCGGTGAGAGCAAATTCGGGACTCAGCAACCTGCCATTCACATGGACCTGTACAGATACCGAACTGCAAATCAACATCGATAAGAACGACAGTGAGATAAACCACCAGCAGATCAACGTAACGGTACGCGGAGTGGAAGACCTCAGAGGCAACTCGATGGCACAGCCTCAGATGTGGACCGTGTATGTGGACAGAAATGTGCTGACGTGGGATTACCAGACCATTCTCGTCAACCTGAAATATGGCGAGGGGGCTACGTATATCACCACATGGAGGAACCAGAGCGGAAGGAATGTAGCATACACCATAGAGAACAACTGCAGTTGGCTCACCATCGACAACGACAGAGGCGAAGCCAAACCTACACGCAGCGAGGCTGTGACAATGACCATTTCGGATGGACTGGCTCCTGGAGAATACAACACGGTGCTCTACCTCATAGACGAGAACAATCTGTCGTCGCCACTCGAAGTGAACCTTACAGTTACTGCCGATGAACCAGACTGGGAAGTGACTACGAGTTCGGAATACACCCAGATGATGAATCTCGTAGGACAGGCGAAGGTGACAGAGAACAACCAAATCGGCTACTCGTTAGACGAGAGAGACGTGGTGGCAGCCTTCTGTGAGAACGTATGTGTGGGCAAAGCCTATATAAAGGTTAAGGACAACAGTTCATACGTATATATGAACATCGTAGGCAAGGCTGGCAACGAGGGTAAGATGATAGACTTCTACCTGTGGAATGCAAGTACCAATCAGACCCTGCTGCTCGATGTAATAGAAGGCGGAAATGATGGAACGAATGTAGTGTTTGCAGCAGGAGAAGTGGTAGGAACAGTAGAAAGTCCGGTGCAGTTGGAGACCTCATCGAGCAGGATACAGAGTTTCACAATGCACGAAGGCTGGAACTGGATTTCGCTCAATGTGGCACCAAGGACAGAGAGTGTGCAGAATCTCTTCGTGACCAACGAACCATTTACGATGGGAGACAAGTTCACAACGATGAACGGAGGATTCCTGACCTACGTAGATACAGGCCGCGGAATAGCCAAGTGGACTGCCAACGATGGTGAGATAGAACTGGGTAAGGATTCGGTATACCAGATATATATGCAGCATGCAGGAACCCTGCAGGTTCGCGGCAATGTGTACGACGAATCGGAGCGCTACATCACCCTTACCAGAAAGGGATGGAACAATATGGCCTATCTGCTTGAGGTGGATCAGCCAATCAACGTGGCCATGTCGGACTATCTGCCTATGGAAGGCGGCAAGGCAATGCCAGAGACAGTGATAAAGAGCCGCGATGCCTTCGCCATGGCAGGAAAGGATGGCCGCTGGTATGGTACACTGGAATACATGCACCCAGGAACAGGCTACTATGTGCGCCACACTGGAGAGGTGCCATGCCGCATTAGTTACACTAATACGGAGGTGAAGAGTGGTTCAAGCGGTTCAAATGGTTCAAGTGGTTCAAGAGTTCAAGGAGTTCAAGGTGAGTTCAAGGGGAGTTCAAGGGACGATAGTAACAGCCAACAGCCAACAGCCAACAGCCAACAGCCAACAGCCAATAGCAGTGCAATGCCTGTGGTAGCAATGGTTGAGGGTCAGGCTGAAAACAGCAAGTTGCTGGCCGTGTGTGGCGAGAATATCGTAGGCGAAGCCGAACTGATAGAAGGTGAAGATGGCAAACAGTTGTTCTTCATCACTGTAAATGCCCAGGACGGCAATGCAATACGGTTTGCATATGTTGAGAACGGCAATATAGTGGGAGTGACACGAAAGGCGATAGAATATGATGGTACAACGGTTATCGGTACGATGAACAGTCCATATACCATCAACATAGACCACGACCTCGACAGCAGCATGGATATTGAAAGTGCATACGACGCAGCAGGACGCAAAATAGCCAACAGCTTCCCGAAGGGAATATATATAGTTAATGGAAAGAAAGTACTGAAGTAGTTCAAGAGTTCAAGAGTTCAAGAGTTCAAGAGTTCAAGTAGTTCAAGTAGTTCAAGAAATTATGAAAAAATATTTATTTCTCGTTGTAGTTGTCGTTTTAATACAGGGTTTTGTTTCGTGTTCAAAGGACGATGGAAACAACGATTTGAGTGTTGATCCAAAACCAACATGGACTGTGGTTACAGAAGGTGTGGTGCCTCAGGGCATGTATATCACTATGGATGCAGAGGGACTTCCTCTGGTTGATGGCAAGGTGATTGTCGTAAATTCGGGAGACATTCTTGGCGCTTTCATTGGTGGCGAATGCCGTGGATTGGCCAAACCAGTAGATGAGATAGATGGCAAAACCCATTTCTATCTGAAGGTGAGGGCAACGGAATCGGATGAGAAAGATGCTCCTGTATCACTGCGCTACTACTCAACCGAGAAACAGCATGTGTTCTATTCGGAGCAGTTCAGTTTCGTAGCCGATGGCGAAGCCGGCAGTTTGGAGGAAGGATTCAAACCAAATTGGAAGTGATATGAAAAGATTTATTGTTTCGATGGTTTCCATGGTTTCCATGGTTTCTATGGTTTCTATGGTTTCTATGGCTTCTATGGCTTCGGCGCAATCGGTGATATACTATGTGTCGAATGGAGGCAAAGTGGTGGCTCCGCCTTCGGGGGCGTTTCTGGATGCCGAGAATAAGGAACTCACTGTCTCTTCCAACACCTACGAAAATGACATAGGAACCATCACTCTGAGTGGTGATGTAGCGAAATTTGCAGATGGAGCACTCTATGGGATGGACTTGCTATATGTAACAGTTCCGAGTACGGTGACAGCGATTGGAAGCAATGCATTCAATAGTTGCAAGAACCTAAAGGCTATACTTTTTGAGTCTGCTTCTGCCCCTGATGGCGGCACTGATGGATACGCATTCAGCAGTTCGAATATGACCATTTATGCTCCGCTGGCGAGTTACGATAAGTATGACACTGCTTTTGAGTCGAAAACCGGAGTGACATATGTATGCTCCTGGCAGGACATCACTCTCAACTCAAGTGGTATAGGTACTTTCGGCGATACATCGCATAACTGGTTGTACTACTCCAATTACAACAAAAACACTGGTCTCCAGGCCTATCACTGCAGCGGATTTACAGAAAGCACTATTACTTTCACACAGATGTATTCGTCTTGCAAAGGCAAAGGTGTGGTACTCAAAGGCGAGGCAAATGCCACATATCGTTTGCTGGAGACAAAGGAGAGTCTTACTGAGGTAACCAACTATATGATAGCCTCAGATGGGAAAAATATCGAAGTTGCCACGGGGAAATATATACTCACCAGCGGAACATATGGCATTGGATTCTATCCACTGAAATCTAATACAGCAGTACCAGTGGGTAAGGCATATCTCGATCTTGGCACATCAGCAGGAGCCAAATTTCTGGGCTGTTCGTTTGAGGATATACCTAATGGTATTGAAAACGTTGAAAACGTTGGAGACGTTGAAGACGTTGAAAACGTTGGAAACTGCTGTGACCTTACTGGGCGCAGGATTCAATTAGCCCAATCAGCCCAATTAGACCAATTAGCCACATTGGCCCCATCCGGCCTATATATTCTCAATGGCAAAAAATACTTCAGAAGATGAAAAGGCAATATATATCACCACAAACGAGGCTGACACGTTTCTCGCAGCAGCCTCTTATGCAATTAGGTTCACCACAGCAAGTTACACGGAAATCAGGCCTTGATGGCACCGATGTCTACGGCAATGCCGAACCCGTAGATGGCAGCGAAGCATGGTAACAGCCAACAGCCAACAGCCAATAGCCAACAGCTACTTATACATAAAGCGTTTTATGCTCATCTTCGGGGTCTTCTCGAAAGGTACAGCCACCTCTTCGATGCTGCTCAGTTTGCTGTAAGAAGGAAGAAGACTATTGACCAGAGCCAATTCAGCACCCTGCTCCCTGCTACCTGCTCCCTCAAGGTTACCTGCTCCTTGCTGCAAAGCAGCATCGCCTCTATAGACTAAGGCAACGAGCCGTGAGCCACGCTGTACTACCACACATTCTTCGCAATCGATATTAGCAGTTACGATGGCCTCAATCTCCTCGGGATATATATTCTGGCCATTCGACGAGAGCAGCATATTTTTCAAGCGGCCACGAATGAAGATATTGCCTTGGGCATCGATGGTACCGAGGTCGCCGGTACGCAGCCAACCATCTTCAGTGAAAGCAGCACGAGTGGCTTCCTCGTTTTTGTAGTAGCCCACCATGATATTCATGCCACGAGCCTGGATTTCTCCAGCCACATGTTCAGGATCGGCAGAATCGATACGAACCTCACAACGATCTGCAGCCTTGCCACACGAACCAGGGACAAATTTCCTATGGTCTTCATATGCCAGAAGCGGAGCAGCCTCTGTCATGCCATAGCCTATGGTGTAAGGAAGACGGAGTCGGCGCAGCCATCGTTCTGTGTCAGGATTCAGGGCGGCACCACCCATAATGAGATGGCGAACTTTTCCCCCAAAAGCAGCGAGAAAACGACGGCGGATAGCAGAAAGGATGATATGCGAAATGCCAGGAATGCGAAGCATTACCTTCATTACAGGGCGATTAACCACAGGCAGGATGGCCGACTTGAACATCTTCTCCATCACGAGTGGCACAGTGATGAAGATATATGGTTTCACCCTCTTCATTGCTCCCAGCAAGCGCGAAGGAGTTGGGGCAGCACCCAAGAAACAAATCTCCACATTGCCACAGAAAGGATAGAGAAATTCGAACATACACCCAAACATATGAGCCAAAGGCAGCATGGAGACAATGTGGTCGCCTTTATAAGTAGGTACGTGTGCGAGCGCGTAGTCGAGGTTTGTGCTGAAATTGTCGTAGGTAAGCATCACACCCTTAGGAGCACTCGTGGTACCTGAAGTGTAGTTTATCACCATCAGTGTATCGCCCTTAGGAGCAGCAAAATGAGGCATCGCTGGACTCTCGTCTCTAACCTCCAATCTCTTATCTCTGACATCCAACCTATCGAAATCATCAAGCGAAACGGCAGCTTTAAGGTTCATAGTCTCGGCAAAAGGTTTTACCTTATCCCAAATGGACTTGTCAGCAAACAAGATTTGAGACTCCGAATGTGCTGTAAGCGAAGCGATATCCTCGGGACGGAATCCAGAGAGGATAGGTACAGCCACCTGGCCATACGTATTGATAGCAAGCAAGGCAATGCCCCATCTTGAGGCACTCTTGCCACACAGGGCAATGCTGCTGCCTTGTTTTATGTCGAGCTGAGTAAACAACCGATGCAGGGCAGCGATATTCTCTGCGATATCCTTACCAGTGAAAGACTCCGATCCGAGGTCGGAGAGAATGGTTTCGTTCCAAGACGAAGCGATACGGTTTTCTACAAGTTCAAAATAGTGTTTCATCGTTGTTGGCCTTTCCTTATAATCCTAAAATTCCGCGGAGCCTCAATCATGCGAGCCTCCTGTCGTGCAGCCTCGAGTTTAGCGATAAGCTGCGAGAAAATCTTAGGTGAAAATTTTATAGTTCGTTTGGTACTCATTGTCTATGTGGAGTTCAAGTGGAGTTCAAATGGAGTTCAAGTGGAGTTCAAGGGACGATAGTCCGCCAATCACTGCTCCCTGCTACCTGCTCCCTGCTCCTTGCTACCTGCTACCTGCGAGCAAAGCTCGCCTAACCGTCTAACCGCATTTCCCCCGAATTGCACTGCAAAGTTACAACCTTTTTTTTAATTATACGATATGAATTATGCATTATGTGTCAAAAATTGCACACACCATATTTTTTGTGCGTAAAAAACATTGCACACTAATAGTACTTTTATGCGCACACCACATTTCATCGGCATTTTTCAGTTGCACACCACCACTATGCCAAAAATTGCACACACAAGGGAGGCATAACAAAAAAAAGAAGCCAACTGGGTTGACTTCTCTTTTTGGGTATATGATTTCGACGCTTAACCGAAGTTGTCGAAACGAATCATGTCGTCTTCCACTCCGAGACTGTGGAGCAGGTCGAGCACTGTCTTCGCCATCATTGGAGGTCCACAGAGATAGTATTCTATATCCTCAGGTGCTTCGTGCTGCTTGAGATAGGTATCTCCCAGTACGTTAGCAATGAAGCCTGCAGTGTATTTCACTCCCTGTGCATCGGCCTTTGGATCTGGACGGTCCAGACCAAGGTGGAAGTGGAAATTAGGATATTCCTTCTCGAGTTCGAGGAAGTCTTCCATGAAGAATACTTCGTCGATGCCACGTGCTCCGTAGAAGTAGTGCATCTCGCGATCGCGAGTATGGAGAGTCTTGAGCATGTGCATGATCTGTGCACGCAGCGGAGCCATACCAGCACCACCACCGATCCATATCATCTCGCGCTTGGAATCGAATACAGGATGGAAATCTCCGTAAGGGCCGCTCATCACACACTTGTCACCTGGTTTCAGGCTGAAGATGTATGTAGAGGCAATACCACAAGGCACATCCTGGAATCCAGGTCCCTGCTCTTTTGGCTTAAACGGAGGAGTGGCGATACGCACTGTCAGAGTGATGATGTCACCCTCATCAGGATAGTTGGCCATAGAGTATGCACGAACCGTAGCCTCGGTGTTCTTCTGCTTGAGGCCGAAGATACCGAATTTCTCCCATGTAGGTACATAGAGGTCACCGATGAGACCCTTGTCCATATCCTTGTCGTAGTCGATATCGTACTCAGGGATGCGAATCTGAGCATAGCTTCCAGGAACGAAGTCCATGTGTTCTCCCGGAGGGAGGGCAACCTTGAACTCCTTGATGAACGAAGCAACGTTCTTGTTGCTGATAACGGTGCATTCCCATTCCTTCACACCGAGAACTGACTCAGGAACCTTGATGCTCAGATCGCCCTTGACCTTGGCCTGGCAACCGAGACGGTAGTGTTCCTTTATCTGCTTGCGTGTGAAGTGTGGTTTTTCTGAATCGAGGATATCGCCACCACCTTCAGTGATCTGGCACTTGCACTGACCACAGCTACCCTTACCACCACATGCACTCGAGAGGTACACGCCGTTGGCAGAGAGAGTGGAGAGCACACTGCTGCCCTGTTCCACTTCCAGTGTCTTCTCGCCGTTGAGAGTGAGTTTCACCAATCCCGAAGGAGAGAGATACTTCTTAGCCACGAGAAGCAGGATGACGAGAACGAGAATGATTCCCAAGAAAACGGCTATACTAGCCAATATAAAATTCATGTCCATATTTTTAGTTTTTTACTTTGTAAAAAAGGTTTATGGGTTTATAGGTTTATAGGTTTATAGGTTTATAGGTTACCATCCGGATGGTTCAACCCATCAACCTATCAACTTATCAACCTATCAACCTCGCGCAAAGCGCGACTTATTTACAATTTAAGACCACTGAAACACATAAATGCCATTGCCATCAGACCTACGGTGATGAAAGTGATGCCGAGTCCACGGAGTGGTTTCGGAACATCGCTGTAAGCCATTTTCTCGCGGATTGCAGCAAGACACACGATAGCCATGGTCCAACCGATACCGCTTCCGAGAGCGTAAGCAACACAGTCCCCTACTCCACCGATGTACTGTGCATTGGTAGGGTTCATCTGAATACGCTGCTGCATAAACAGACTGGCACCCATGATGGCACAGTTCACTGCGATGAGTGGGAGGAAGATACCGAGAGCACTGTAGAGAGATGGTGAGAAACGTTCTACGAACATCTCAACCAACTGAGTCATGGCAGCGATAACGGCGATAAACAGGATGAAACTCAGGAATGTGAGGTCGATTCCGATGAATGACTCAGCAGCCAGGAGTTTGGTCTGGAGCAGGTAATCTACAGGTACGGTGATGAGCAGCACGAAGGTAACTGCCATACCGAGTCCGAATGATGTCTTCACTGTCTTTGATACGGCCAGATAAGAGCACATACCGAGGAAGAAAGCGAATATCATGTTGTCCACGAAAATAGAGCGGACAAATAAACTAAAGAAATGTTCCATTGTTAAGCCTCCTTATTTACACTTCTGTGAACCCAGATTACACATGCAACGATGATGAGTGCCATGGCTGGCATGGTCATCATACCGTTGTGGAGATACAGACCTCCATTATCGATAAGCCAGCTGTCTGGAATGAGTTTCACGCCAAACAGAGCACCACTGCCGAGAAGTTCACGGACAAAGCCCACGATGACCAGCACAAAGGCATAGCCGAGTCCGTTGGCAATTCCGTCGAGGAATGAAGGCCAAGGTTTTGCCTGCATGGCAAAAGCCTCGAGACGGCCCATCAGGATACAGTTGGTGATGATGAGTCCCACATATACTGAGAGTTGTACACTCACGTCATAGACATAAGCCTTCAGTATGTTGCTCACGATAGTCACCAATGCTGCAACAACCACCAACTGCACGATGATTCGGATGCGGTTAGGAATGGTGTTGCGGATGAGAGAGATAATCACGTTGGAGAATGCTGTGATGATGGTCACAGACAGACCCATCACGATAGCAGGCTTCAGCTGGCTTGTCACTGCAAGGGCAGAGCAGATACCCAGCACCTGAACAGCTATCGGGTTGTTTTTATTCAATGGTTCGGTGAAAACCGAACTGTACTTTCCAAGAATACTCATTGTTCTGCCTCCTTTTCTTCAGTTGTTAAAATATCTTCTGTGGCAGCATCTTCCCAGGTTGAACTCTTCACTACAGCCTCGACAAATGCTGCAAAGCTCTCCTTGAGCATTGCATCAACGCCGTTGCTGGTGAGAGTGGCACCAGTGATGCCATCTACATAGTTCTCGGCAGCCAGGTTGCCCTGCTTGCCTTTCTTTACAACAGAGATAGCGATGTTGCCTTCAGCATCACAGACCTTCTTACCACGGAAACTCTCCTGGAACCACTGTTCTGTGATCAGTGCACCCAGACCTGCGGTTTCACTCTCGTGCTGGAAGTCGGTACCGAAGATGGTGTTGAAGTCGTCATCAAGAGCCACATAGCCCCAGATACCACCCCAAAGTCCACGACCCTTTACAGGTACGAGGATCTTTGTCTGACCATCTACCTTGAACAGTTCAACGCTGTCTTCACCAAACTGCATGGTTTCTTCAGCCATCTTCAGTTCGGCGTACTTGGCCTCAACTGTGGTCTTCTCCAAGCCACGGATGTTGAGAGCATTGAGCTTGTGCTGCATTGTGTCAATTTTCACATTTGCATCCTGCTGTGGTTTCAGAGCCGAAGCAACGAAAGCCAGAAGGAATGCAACCACTACAACCAAGACGGTTGAGTAAACAATAATATAGGTATTGTTATTTGTATTCAGTTTCATACTTCTGTCCTCCTTATGCTTTTACGCGCTTAGCACGCTTGTTGATATTAGTCTGAACAACACACCAGTCAATCAGCGGAGCAAATACGTTCATCAGCAGGATGGCGAGCATCATACCCTCAGGATAACCAGGGTTGAGTACGCGTACCATCACAGCGATAACTCCGATGAAGAATCCGTATATCCACTTTCCTGTCTCGGTTCTTGCACTGGTCACAGGGTCGGTTGCCATGAACACAGCTCCGAATGCGAAACCTCCGAGTACGAAGTGGTGCCACCACTCAAAGCCTTCTGGCATACGGTCCTTGAACAGCAGTGCCATCACGCCGCCACCTACGAAGATGCTGAGCATGGTCTTCCAACTTGCCACTCCGGTCCAAAGCAGAAGGATTGCTCCGAGGGCAATGGCATAGATGCTGGTCTCACCGATACTTCCTGGGATAAGACCCGTGATGCAGTCACAGATATTTGCACTTACAGGATTGCCTGCAGCCACTTCACCGAGTGGGGTTGCTGCCGTTACGACATCGGTTGCAGTTCCGCTCACGCCGTTGATACAGTCCATGTAGTGGGTGTTGACCCAGCACTTGTCTCCACTCATCATCGATGGATAGGAGAAGAACAGGAATGCGCGTGTCACGAGTGCCACGTTGAAGATATTCATACCTGTGCCGCCGAATACTTCCTTGGCAAATACAACGGCAAATGCTGTTGCTACGGCCAGAATCCACAGTGGGCAGTTTACAGGGACAATCAGCGGAATGATAAAACCAGTAACGAAGAAACCTTCGTGTACTTCTTCCTTCTTCCACTGTGCCACGGCTACTTCGATTCCGAGTCCTACTACATAGCTCACTACGAGCTTTGGCAGGATGCAGAGCAAGCCATACCAGAAGCTGGCCCAGAACTCTGGTGCTTCACCTATGGCGAGGTAGTGCTGATAACCGATATTGTAGCAACCAAACAAAAGACATGGAATCAGGGCGATTACCACCATGAACATGCCGCGCTTTGAGTCGTTGGCATCGTGGATGTGTGCACAACGGCCTGGTTTTGCAGTTTCGTTTGGTGCAAAGAAGAATGTCTCCATCGCATCAAAGAGCGAATGGAAAGCCGACATCTTACCTCCTTCCGAGAAGGTAGGTGCCATCTTGTCAAGTAAATTCTTTAATGCGCTCATATTAACTGTTCTCCTTTCTTAACATATCCAGTCCTTCGCGAACGATGCGCTGGAGTTCTACCTTTGATGAACAAACAAACTCACACATAGCGAAGTCCTCTGGGGCTACTTCGTAGATTCCCAGTGCTTCCATCTTGTCTATATCACCAGCGATGATGGCCTTTACGAGTTGTTCTGGATAGATATCCATTGGGAATACCTTCTCGTATTCACCCGAGAAAATCATGTGGCGGTGACCACCCTTGATGCGGTTGTCGAGACTGTAACGCTTCTTTCCGCAGAGCCAGCTGAAATAGAGGCGGCTCATTGAGAACTGAGCGAAGCGTGGCATAATCCAACCGAAAGCCTCATCGGCACGACTTCCATCCTTCACTGCCGTAACCTCTGTGGTGTGTGCTCCGAGGAAGCCATCGAGACTTGTCTCAGCACCAGTGAGAGGATTGCCGTCAATCAGCACAGCACCAGCCTTGGTCTTAGAATAAGCAACAACGTCGCTTATCTTAGCCCCCACCTTTGCCTTCACATAGCAAGGCTGCTCCATCTCTCCTGCCACGGCAATGGTGCGTGTAAGGTCGAGCTTACCAGTAGCAAAAAGACGGCCAACAAAGAGCAGTTCCTCTGCACCGAGAGTCCAAACCACCTCGCCCTTGTTTACAGGACAGGTGTGATTGATCTGCACACCAACATTGCCAGCAGGACATTTGCCTTCGAAAACTGTAAGTTCACAGTTTTTGAGCTGAGAGCTGAGAGCTGAGAGCTGAGAGCTGATACCCACATACACCTTTGCAATCTTGCTCAGTGCATCGATACCCAACTGCAGGTTTGCGACTTCGTCCTTCAGCGTGAAACTGAAGTCCTGTGCCAGAGGCATGTCGCAGAACAGTGATACGAAAATACCCTTTGGAGCATCTTCAGGATTGCATGTCACAGCGTAAGGACGCTGCAGCATATAGCCGAAAAGTCCCGACTTCAGGAGTTTGTCCATTACGGCCTCCTTTGTGTCGGGAACACCTGCGCCAAAATCAACATACTGCTGATCCTGATCGGCTTCAACCTGAATGCTCAATACCTTTCGGCGGTCTCCACGTTCTACTTTAGCGACTTTACCGCTAACAGCACTGGTGAAGCACACCTCGGGATGCTGCTTGTCAACGAAAAGCGCATCCCCGGCTTTGACTGCATCGCCTTCGCGAACCACTACCTTAGGTTTCACTCCGCAGAAAGCATCTGGAACAAGTCCATAGACCTCCGATGCCTTGGCCTCATGAATCTCCTGGGCAGCAACCCCGCAGAGGTTTACTGTCAAGCCTTTGTGTAACTTAATTACTTTAGCCATTGAGATTTTTTTGAAATGATTAAAAATTTATAGAATTTTTATGGATTTTATGGTTGTTATGGATACCATGGAAACTATATTTCTTCGCCGTTGTACACTTTATCGTAAAAATCAAGATTATCTTTTTCCGGTTCTCCAGAGCTCTGCAACATTCTGAGCGGTGCGAGTTTCACCACCTTGAGCGTTGGGGTTGTGTGTTTTCTTGTTTTCATAAATGATTGTGGGTTATTTAATGAATTGTTTTGTTCCGTTCTTTATTACTAATCCTGGTGCCATGGAAGCTATGGTTTCAATGGAATCCATGGATATTTTTCTGCCTGTGAGATCGTAAACTTCATCCTCACCTGCTACCTGCTCCTTGCTACCTGCTACCTCAACGAATCCTGTTGTGGTGTCGTCAAGATATATCCCGCTGAGGTCCTGAGCCTGATCCTTGGTAAGCGCCAGATAGGCTTTGTTGGCACCTATATGAAATGCACCACCATCAGTGGCCCCATAATAGAAGCCAAGTCCACTGCTTCCGTTTGCGAGTTTGTAATAGACATCACCACCTGTTGTAGTACCGGCAGAGAGAAGACCACGAAGTTGGTTATCAGGAGCAGAATTAGAGGTAGTAGTTATTTCGTAAACATATGTACCAGCACTGCCTTTGAGCACGAGTCCTGTGTTACCAGGGACTACGGAAGAGGCTTCGTAATTGTAGGTTATGGTAACTGTCTTGCTTGAGGAATTATAAACAGCCACCCCACCCTTCAGGCCTTTTGGCATGATGAAAGCATGGTCAGTGTAGTATGTAGCATAGCCAGTGCTGCCGATAGTGATGCTGCCATGTTCTGCAGCAGAATAAGAGAACACCGCATTTACCGTTACTTTGCTTGCCGGCATAAAGAATTTGTTGTCAGTAACCGTAACAGCATTGCCAGAAGCATCGCGCACATCCCAACTACTGAATACGTAATTTTGGTCAGGGGTAGCAGTGAGGGTTATTTCCTCACCCTCGGCAGCCCACTGAGCATCGATTTTCACCGAACTATTATAGATGTTCGACGATTTGCTTATCTGATAAACCTCAGTTGCAGCATCTACATATACGATTCTGTAGTCCTCTACATAGAGGGAGTTTTCTGAGGCAGAGACAATGATATTGATATCGGCATTGTTATTTACGAGTGTCACAGGAGCCACGATCTCAGGAGCAACCCACACGTAGCTTGTCGAATAAGCCCCATTGAGTTCAGGGTCGCAGAAACGGCCTTCCTTATAAAACATATAGCCAGAGCCAGATGTATCATCATCGTAATTAGCACTGACAGCACCAGCGCCACTGGACTGATTGGATTTCATATTCAGTTCAATGCCAATGATTTTCTTACCAGCATAGCCTTTGAGTGTGAGAGATTGCTTTTCATCTTTCTGAAGCTGGGAATAATTGCTTTTGTTTGTACCGGTAGACTCAAAACTCCAACCAGCGCCCTCTGGAACATCGCCACTCGGAGTTACGGTAGTAAAGTTGAGCACATTATACAAAGCCCTCATGGCAGAACTCTTGGAATAAGTGGCTGAAACGACATCGCTGTTTTCATAGCCCTCGCGAGAGGCGTATACGGAGAGTGTGGTTGTTTCAGTGATGGAGATAGGAGTGGTATTATAAGTCGTGTATTCGCCGTTACCAAGTTTGTAATAGATTGTAGCCTCGTTATCGCTGCAAGAGATAGATACAGAAAATGAACTGGTAAATTTCTTCGAAGCCACACTCAGCGTAGGAGTTGCAACCTTGGTACTTTGGGTGTACTGTGCAGTGCGAGATTCACTCTGTGTGAGCCCATCCTTTGTAGCATAGGCCGTGATGATGTGAGAAGCAGTGAGAGAAATTGGATTAGTGTATATTTGCTCCTCACCGCTATCGATACTATAATAAATCGTAGCCCCAGGGGTAGCACATTTGATTGCCACACTGAGGGTTTCTTCCTTTTCGAAAGTAGTCTTGCTTCCTGGGTCGAAAGAAGGTGTAGCTACCTTCTCTGCATCAGTGATAAAGCCCCATTCTGCAAGCAGTGCATTATCTACGGTGAGTGCTTCAACAGTGTTTTCTGTATCGTCGTCGAGATTGTAGAAGAAATCAAGTCCTGTAGCCGTTTCGAGTGCATCGATATTCATTGCTGTAACGGCGATATCCGCGAGTTTGGCATTGCCATCTCCGATACCGAAGCCATAGTTTTTGTTGTCCATCAAGAAACCTATGGCAGAATATCCGCCTTCTCCAGTCTTTTTCCTGAGCAGTGCCGTGAAATACTTATCTGGTACTGCCATCTGTCCATTTGCACGAGTGATGGTAGTAGTGCCATCGAGGTTTCCACCCTTTATGACATAGAGTTTATCTGTATTTGCATCCCTTGCAATGGTACGAATCTGACTTTCGAGTGTCACCCAATAGTGCTCGTTAAACTGCTTCAGCTGCGGCGACATGTTCGACATATAGAAAGTCTGTTCGTTGGCATCATCGCTATACGATCTGTCATCGCTGGCACAGAGGTGACCTCTGTCATACAGGGAACCAAATGTAGCATTGCCAGCAGTGGTCTCGGGATAGTTGGCTACGAGATAAGGGTCGTCCTGGAAGTTGTTTGAGCGGCTGATGTCTGCATCTTCTTTGGTTGTAGCATCAAACGTATATCCCACCCAACGAGCGTGGAGCTTGCTTGGGTCGTATTCCAGGGCGTAGGTCTTTACAGAGGCATCATCAAGTGTAGTGGAGTGCTCGATGAGAATTGTACCATTATTTGCAGTACGCGCAGCCTCGATGGTGGTATTGTCACCACGGCAGAGAACATCATAGTTATTATATGGTGCATTTGCAGGGATCTCGGTCCAAGAACCTGCAGTGTCGTTGTACTCTACGGTTACATCATAGTTGCCAGCAGGAAGAGTCTCGCTGAGGGTAAACGACAGATTGTTGAAAGCAGAACAAGAAGGACCTTTGCTGTAGTCCATTGTCATGCTACTGAAACTTGCAGATTTCTCTTCAGAATATACCACGCTGTTGTCCTTGTTCTGGAACTTAAGTCGAAGTGGTATATTGCCGGAATTGATACTGTAAATCTGGTAGTTGAGCGAGTAGGCAGAACCATCTGTCGAGGTGAGTTTCATATCCTTTGCGTCGCTTACAGGATAAATCAGAAAATGGTTGGTGGTGGAAGTACCTGTCTTGTCAGGAGCGAGACCAATCACCATTTCGTTGTTGCGGCTGAAGGCATAGGTTGTAGATCCAGGTGTAACTTCAAGAGCCTGTGTGCCACTTGCAGCAAACCATCCATTACCGCTGCCATTCCAACCCCAGTTGAAGTGGAAGGTATTATCACTGACCTTATAACCATCGCACACGAAGGCATGACCACCGGCACCACCTGCGTCGGAACCACGATATAGGATAGGTCGGTGTGCCACGAGTTCATCATACATCATCTGTTCCCATTCGTCATCAGTGTAGAATGAGCGATCCATATACCTCATGGCCTTGGAATAACCAAATACCTCAGAGAGAATCTTTGGAGCATAGAGTGTATAGGCACCACTGCTTGTAGGGCCATACTCCATCATCATGGCCCGACCCACATCCGACATAAGGGTTGCAACGGCGTTCTTCTGGTCATCGGTGGTGGAGACATCAGTGCCAGTATACTTATCAGCCATATCGGTCCATGCATAAGTGCTGGAAATCTCACGGGTGAAACTGGTAGTAACACCACTGGTGACAGTATAGGTATAGGTATTATCATCGCTGAGAGATGCTGAAGCAGGCCACTCGTGATAGTTCATTATCTGCGATATGGCAGTAGCCACGCAACCAGTGAGAGAGGTTTTGCCGTTCTTCTCGGAATCAGTGCTCACGGTTTTAGGACACTGCTGATAATAAGGATCACCCTGGCCCCACTCTGTGGTGAGCAGCATAGCGACATCAGACTTTGCTGCAGTCTTAACCCTTGAACTATTGACCTCTTGAACTCTTAGTCCCAGTTTTATGGCAACGCCTATGCGTTCTTTGTAATAGTCCAGCAACCAGTTGAGTCCTTCGGGAATGTTGTTGCGGTCGAAAGCACCATTGGAGGAATAGCCAAGTATCTCGCGTGCTTTCCTGTCGCCACCCACGATGATGAAACCATCGCTGCCATCGTTGAAGATGTAGTAGCATGTCTTGCCCTCCATCACACCACGTTCGGCGAGTTGCAACTGGTCTGCAATCTGCGATTTGAGTGCCTTCTTGCTCAGATTGCCTTGAGGGCGTTGCTGACTGAGAAACGATGCAGCAGTGTTGAGTGCTGTACTCACATCAATCTGCTGGGCGATACAGACCACAGCCTGTACAAAAACCAAAACGAAAACTAAACCTTTTCTCATAACTCCTAATTTATCCCTGCTCCCTGCTACCTGCTCCCTACTACCTGCTCCCTGCTACCTGCGAGCCCCGCTCGCATTATACTCCTCCAGTGCCTTTCCGAGCACAAACAATGCTCTCTGCAGGTCTTCCTTCTTCAGCACATAGGCCAAGCGTACCTGGTCCTTGCCGAGTTCGGGGTTGGTATAGAATCCTGCTGCAGGAGCCATCATCACGGTCTCACCTTCGTACTGGAAATCGGTGAGGCACCAAGCGCAGAATTTCTCTGCATCGTCAACAGGCAATTTTGCAACCGTATAGAATGCTCCCATAGGCAGTGGCGTGTAGCAACCAGGGATGCGGTTCACACCATCGATAAGGGTCTTTCGTCTTTCCACGTATTCGTCATAGACCTCTCTCGAGTATTGTTCAGTACCCTCAATCGAAGCCTCGGCAACAATCTGTCCCAGCAAAGGTGGTGAAAGTCTGGCCTGGCAGAATTTCATCACGGTCTTTCTCACTGCCTCGTTCTTGGTGATAAGGGCTCCGATACGTATGCCGCACTCGCTGTAGCGTTTCGATACCGAGTCCACCAACACCACATTCTGCTCTATACCCTCAAGGTGCATGGCCGAGATATATGGCGATCCTGTATAGATAAACTCCCTGTACACTTCATCGGAGAACAGGTAAAGGTTGTACTTCTTCACCAGGTCACGTATGCGGTACATCTCCTTCTGGGTGTAGAGATAGCCAGTAGGGTTGTTTGGATTGCAGATGAGTATGGCTTTGGTGCGCTCGTTGATGAGTTCTTCGAATTTCTCTACCTTCGGCAGACAGAATCCTTCTTCTATAGTCGTTGCCACGGTACGAATCACTGCTCCTGCCGAGATGGCAAAACTCATGTAGTTGGCATATGCTGGTTCGGGAACGATAATTTCGTCGCCTGGATTCAGACAACTCATAAACGCAAACAGCACAGCCTCGGAACCTCCTGAAGTGATGATAATCTCATCGGGAGAGAGTTTTATCTGGTAGCGCTCATAATAGGTCACAAGTTTCTCGCGCAGCGATTTGTAACCCTGCGAAGGACTGTACTCCAGAATGGTTCTGTCCACATTCTTCAGCACATCGAGTGCCTTCTGCGGTGTAGGCAAGTCGGGCTGACCGATATTGAGGCGATGAATTTTTATACCGCGGTCCTCTGCAGCATAAGCCAAAGGAGCGAGTTTTCTGATAGGCGAAGCAGGCATTTCTACCCCGCGTTTTGAGATTTCAAGTTGATTTGCCATAGGATATACACGAATTTTCACGCAAATTTACAAAAAAATTTTGAAACGACAAAATTTATTCGTATATTTGTGTCGTGAAAAGTCTTCCTGCACTCATTCCGCAGCACCGAATATAGCAAAAAAAACCAAGACTGTGCAAAAACCACAAAAACCATAGATTCCATAGAAACCATGGAAACCATAGAAACCATAGATTCCATAGAAACCATAGATTCCATAGAAACCATGGAAACCATAGATTCCATAGAAACCATAGAAACTATGAAACATTTCATTCTTTCCCTGTTGGTTCTCTGCCTTTTTGCAGAGCCGGCTGCTGCTGAAATCACCAGCGGCAAGGTTTATCGTATTGTCAACGTGGCATATAACCGTGCCGTATGCGAGGACTACGAAGTAAACAAAATCACTACCACTGCCACCATTGGTACTGACAACACGTCGTGGGACCAGTTGTGGGAAGTCTATGAAGGCAGTTCGGATGGAACGTATTCTTTCCGTAATGTGTACACGGGAAACTATATGAATCGTCAGATGGGACGTTCAGTGCAAATGACCACCACCACAGAGACAAGTGAATTCACCGTAGCCACATCGGCCTACGATGCTTCGGCCTACACCATCACCGGAACATGGTCAGCCCACTGTGCAGCAACTCAGGCCTACTGGCTCGTGGGGTGGAACACTCCCGAGAGCAATGCAAATGCATTCTGGCTCTACCCCGTGGAAAATGTGGATATCACTACAGCCAGAATTGAATACAATACCATGAAGACCATCATAAACAATGAGGACACATACAACACAGCTCTGCAGACTTTCTTCTCTGACTATGCATGTACAGAACTCAAGAGCAACTATCAAAGCATGACAGATGCTGAACTGCACGAGGCGATGGCTTCGCTGCCAGCTGCTCTTCAGGACATGGCCGTAAAAATAAAGAATAACTCGTGGACTGCACACGAAGAGCATTTTCGTGTACACGACTACAAGCCATACAGCGATGCCAGGGCGTGGGCAACAAAAAACATCACCTATGCCCACACCAATATGAACAACCCTACCGGCATCGTGGCAAACAACAAATCGCTGCTCTACGTAATGGTAGACAGCGATACTCCTGATGATGCCACACTGTATATCAACGGAGTGCGTGGCGAAAGCACACAAAACGGCACAACCTCGGGAACCCAACTCCACAAGGGACTCAACATCCTGGTCATCTCGGGCGACGGCACGTCTATGTATATATATTATGTGGTGAAGACCATTGATGGAAAAACTCTTTATAGGAAACTTTCGGAATATCCTGATATAAAAATACACATCGAAGGCGGAGATGTGTATGGCTACTACGATGTGGGCAACGATTCGGAAGATGATTTCGATTGGCTCAAGGAAAATACCACAGCCGATAAGTTCAGTGCCGTATCGATGATTCAGGTGAAGGGAGGATTTACCACGTGGTATATGCACAAGGATGACCTCTTTGCCGGTACGAACAAGAGTGAAATAAAGAAATCGATGCAGGGCTGGGATCTCGTGGTGAGCAACGAGCATGCGCTCTCGGGTATTCTGCACAGCAATGCTGATGGCATCTATGCAAAGATATACAACGGTGAATTGCTGAAGGAAGTGACCCACACATGGATTGATGGTTCTGAGGCCGATGACTACTATGGCAACTACTACAACAACCTGGCCATGGGATGGAGCACTACCGATGGCTACTACATGTATGGCACGGAATACCTCACCCACTATCAGGCCGGAGGTACGATGCGTGGATGCGTGTCGTGGTCAAACCTCCTGGCTGGAAACACATGGGGTCTCTCCCACGAAATCGGCCACCAGCATCAGGGACCTATCTGCATGCCGGCTACGATGGAGTGCTCAAACAATCTCTTCTCGAATGTGAACTACTGGATGCATGGAGTGAAAACGACTGAGGGATGCTCTATGGACAGCTACATGGCCCGTGACTACGATGCTGGCAAGGAATTCATGCTGCAGGACATCTGGAGCCAGATGCGCATGTACTACCAGCTCTTCCTCTACTACCACGCTGCAGGCCACAACAAGAAGTTCTACCCTAACCTCTTCAAGGCTCTGCGCGATGACCCTATGGTGGGACACAAAAATCAGGATCAGATCACCACGGGAACAGAAACCCTGATGCACTTCATCACGAAATGCTGCGATGTGGCCAAGGAAGACCTCACGGACTTTTTCCGTGCCTGGGGATTCTTCGTTCCTTACGAGGGTGATATAGGCGACTATGGCACCTACCACATGAAGATCACACAGGAGGAAATAAACGAGTGTATTGCCGCCATCAAGGCAAAGGGCTATCCTGTTAACACAGCAATAATATTTATCGAAGACCGCATCGATGCCAATGCCACCGTAACTGGCATGGCTGCTGCAGGGGCCTATACCGAAGATGGCATCGAAACCACACAGAAGAAAAACGGCAGCGGCGACTACGGCAGCGTTGGGCAATATACCGACTATGTTGCAGGCTCTGAAACCACACCTGAGGGATATACCGTGACACAGGGAGATAACGAAATCGTTATTTCTGGTGGAACAGGTGCTATGGGATTCCTGCTCTACGACACAAGCGGCAATCTCATTGGCTACACCAACACTGGGCACTATACCCTGTCGGAATCGTATGACGGCAGCGAAATCATCATCAAGGCCATAGGTTCATCGGGAGATACGCAGGTTGTGGAAGGCTTCGACCCTGATGAAGCTGTAATAGAAGCATTTCTTGCTGTCTGTGAGGATGCGCAGACCACATATCTCGACATTGAGGACGTGGACAACAACCGTCCTGGATGGTACATCCCTTCGGCTCTCACACAACTCAAACAGATAATTGCCGATGGAAAGGCTGCTGTTGCGGCAAAGGATATCTCTGCCGTGTCAGCTGCAAAACTCTCTCTGCTCACCGAAATGGAGACACTGGCCACGGCAGCGGATGTGAAATCGCCTATCAAGACAGGAGTATATTATCAGCTTGAGAACAAGGGTTATCCTGGCTGGTATGCTTATCTCACCAGCGGCAACGTGAAGTGCATTGCTAGCAGCGCGGGGTGCGACAAACTCTGGCAACTCTGTGCCACTGGCAACGATGACGAATATCGTATCCTGAGCTACGATGGCCACTACATCAATTTCGTCTCTACCAGTACTCAGGTCACTGCCACTGCCACAGAAGAAACCAGCGGCGTAACCTTCGTGGCTGTTGACAACGGCAATGGTTCATGGTTCTTCCGCGGTGGCAGTCAGGCAAACAATGGTCTGCACTGCGACTCTGGCAAAAAACTCGTAGGTTGGGGCAATTCCTCCGATCCTTCGCGCTGGTATCTCATCGAAGTGAGTCCTGAGAACTACGATGTAGAGGTTCTTGGTCTTGCTTCTGGCGGCGGAGTGACCTACGATGGCAAGAGTTACTCCGATGGCAGTGTCATCGAAGGCATATTTTTCGATCAGGACCGCCTTTCCATCAACAGCGTGAGTGGCTACAACACCATGTGCCACATCGATGGCAACACCATCTATGCTTGCTATGGAGTCAACAAACCAGAAGACGGAAAGGTCTATATTCCGTTCAACCTTCAGCCAGATGGCACCTATTGGTTCCTGCAGTATCGCGAAGGTCAGATACTGGGTGTGGTGAACGATATACACCTGGCTTCTCCGCTCATTGCACAGGCTGTGGGCAGCACGATGGCATTCCCTGGCGACAGCAAGGACTACGACAAGTTCCGCCTGCAGTTCACCAACGGCAGGTATCTCACCTGGGTAGGCTTCAGCGAAAGTGGTGCCTACAAAGACAATGGCACCAACTGCTATGGCTATGCTTCTTCAGCCGATGTATTGCAGGATGACCAAACCGATTGGACTCATTTCATATTCCCTGCTCAGACCCAAGCAAACTTCTCTGCAATGCCATTCGATGCCGTATCAATCTATGGCCGCAGAAAGAGCAGCGCTTTCTCCAACTTCAATATTGACCTCTCGCAGTCCAACAATTTCAATCAGGCTGACAAGACTCAGTATTTCAATAACAAGCTCTCCTCTGCATTCAGTCTTGTTGAACTCACCGATGTTGATTTGGTCAGCATCTCTTCGGTTGGGTGGGCTACGGCATATGTTCCTATCCAGGCCACTTGCAGCAGCAATGTCACGGCCTACTATCTCAGCGTTGACAACGGCACTCTCGTCAAGACCCCAGTAAAAGTGATTCCGGCAAATACCGGTGTGCTGCTCAAATCCAACGACGGCAGTGCTGCCACAGCAACCTTCACTCACTCCGATGACACGGCCGACGATGTCAAAGGCAACCTCCTCACAGGTACATTCGAGTATGGCGGCAAGACATTCAGCGAGACCAGCACCACCTACTATATACTTGCCAACGACAAGACCCATGGACTCGGATTCTACTGGCAGAAGAATACTGGAGGTACATCCGTAAACTGCGCTCAGGGCAAAGCCGTGCTTGCCGTACCATCAGCACTTGCCAAGGACATGTTCTCGCTCGACGACGAACCTACCGGCATTGCTGCACAGCAGCAAGGTATCAAGGAGCAGGGAGCAGGGAGCAAGGCGATCTACAACCTTGCAGGCCAGAAGGTAGCCGGCAACTACAAAGGCATCATAATCTCTGGCGGCAAGAAAGTCTATAATCCATAGAAACCATAGAAACCATAGAAACTATAGAAACTATAGAAACCATAGAAACCATAGAAACCAT